>Ga0256407_10001427_pt1 | contig 50426 bp, 47 predicted proteins | sample RumenRJG_04DNA_FD_193489 | JGI IMG/M metagenome (GOLD analysis project Ga0256407, IMG submission 193489) | Bovine rumen microbial communities from Lethbridge, Alberta, Canada - RJG_04 | ecosystem: Host-associated > Mammals > Digestive system > Stomach > Rumen | place: Canada: Alberta...
GAAAGCGTTGAGTAAAAGCACCGGGTCGTCCTGGGGGATGATTGTGAATGTGTCCATTGGGAAGCAGAGTTGATTATTGGCGCAATATCGCGTATAATCAATCTGCTTGTTTTTGAAAGTCATAACTTAATTATAAGCCGTTGGCCGTCTCTTTCATAGGGGCGGCCGACGTTATTTCAGAAAAAGGGAGCCATGTCACTAATTTAGCTTAGTGACATGGCCCCTTTTTTGTGTCCTCTACAAACTGGTATTTGCTAAGCTTCCTAAGCCAAAACCAGTTGAGCTGGTTACTCTGCTTCCAGTCACGCTGCAGAGCATGTGCGCTCGCGCACACTGATCGACGCAGGCGGGCAGGTGGAAAGGTTCGAGAGCCCGGGCTACAGTGCCCGAGCTCCGAACCTGCGGCGTTCCACGGCACCCGCCTGCTGAACTTTTCTCCCTGGCATCACAATAAAAGCGTTTGAAAGGGATGCTTAAAGAAGAATGCATGTCAGATAAAGAGTACCCCAAAATTGACATGTATAATAAAGCTTTTAGCACAAGGAAAAATGAGAAAATGCATGTCACGATTTCGTTTTTGAAACTGTGACATGCATTTATTACTCCATCGAACGGCCCTTCTCTGTAAAATACATGGCAGGTCGTTTTGTTTTCTCTACTGCCATGTATTCCCAAAAAATTAGAGAGATGTCCGCTTTGAAAATGCATGGCAAAAGACCGCAAAACAACACCTTGCCATGTAAGCCAAGGAAGCAGTAGCATTTTCGCCATAATATGAGCAGGTCAAAGGGCCGGAGTGCCCCTTTGGCCTGTTGTCTGCCCCGTGCCACAGGGCGGAGGTGCTGTCATGGGGCTTCGCCACACTGGGTGTGGCGCTCGGGAGCGCCCTTGACAGCACCGAAGGACTGTGGCACCTGAGCCTGAAGCGAAGCGGAGGGCGCCCATACGCACGGCAGCTAACAGGGGCGTTTACGGTGTACTAGCTGCGCGTCGCCGTCCGCCCCGCTGCCTGGCGGATGTTCCCTTGGAAGAGGAGGCGAAGCCTCCAAAAGCTTCGCCTGTGGTGGAGCAAATGAGGCGTAAATCGCCAAGGAAATGCAAGCTTGAAGAATTTGCAATACTAGGCATTAGAAAGTTCGACAAATTCGGATTTGTGGGGTGTAACAAAGGGGCCATGTCACTAATTTAGCTTAGTGACATGGCCCCTTTACTCTGCCTTGATCAGGTGGAAGTTCTCCGGGGAGTGTTCCACTTCGCGGGACCAGACGTGGTAGAGGTCCCGTCGGGTCTCGGGGTCGAGGAACTGTTCGGGCGTCAGGGCCGCCAGCAGGAGGCGCATCATGTGGAAGCCGCGGAGCAGGAGGCGGTACACGCCGGTCAGGGAGTTTTCGAAGTACCCGTCGATGTAGTATCGGAACACGAGGTACACGAGGAAACGGACCAGTTCCTTCTCGGAGTCCACCATGGCGGCGTCCATGGAGCCGGGTTCCGGGCGCGTCCCTTCCCCGTTCCATTCGGCGAGGCCGGTCAGGACGAAGTCGCAGGGGAAGCCCGTGTCCATGGCCCGCTTCACCGGGTCGTACACACGGCTCCAGCGTTCGTCGAGGAGTTCCATGCGGTCGATGAGGTCCACCAGCGCTTCATGGTTCTCGGCACTCGCGTCTACGCCGTATTCGGTGGCCAGCTGGAACAGGACGCCGTAGCGTTCCCGCAGCGGGTACGACGTGTCCTGCAGGACTTCCATCAACTGGTTGCGTTCCTCGAGCAGGTCGAACAGGCGTCCCATCTCTTCATTGTCGAGCTTCGGTTCTTCCGTCGCGCAGTACCGGTCGAGGGCCGGAACGCCGGTGGGCTCGTCCCGCATGACGTACTTGATGGGGTGTTCGAGGTCCTCAAAGATGAGCCGGTTCGCCTCCGGGCAGGCCACCGCCACGTCGATCTGGTGGTAGTTCCCGACAACGGCGTCGCCGCGGGGGAACTCCCGGCAGGTACGGGGCAGGCGGTCGTGGCCGAGCGCCGTGTACATGTCGCAGAGGTCCGCGTCGTTCAGGAAGGGACAGCGGCGATCCGGCGTCAGCGGGAAGGACCACTCGTATTCGGGGCCGTCCTCGCCCTCTGTGACCTCTTCGTGGAGACATCCGCGGATGCGCTCACCGAAGTCGCCCTGCACGGTCTGATAATAGTAGTACGACTCGTCGTCGACGTCGATCTCCCACCGCGCGCAGCAGGAGTCGGTGCACGCGCCGGCGATGCACTCGAACCGTTCATAGTACTCCGGGTATTCCATTTTCATGGCGATCCACCTCCGCAGGCCCGTACGGGCGTTTCAATAGTTGCAACTATTGTACTACCATAGTAGTAATGAAGTAAACAATAAAGATGGCAGCTGCGGGACAGACGGCGCGGCAGACAGGCGTTCGAAGAAAGAGGTGTACATCGCCCACGGGAGTGTACTTGAGATAATTTAAGGTTCTTCTGTATAATAGGGAATTGAAGCGGGCGCGCCCGCAGAGACACAGCACACAAAGGAGAACCTCCGATGAATACACCAACCAAAGGCTCCGGAACGGAAGGCGCTTTCGTGAACAGCTATTCCAGGCCCGGGAACCACGCTCACCTGCCGGCGTCTCAGGACCCGAACCGGGCGCGTCGCAAAGTCCAGCTGGCCCTCGCGGTCCTCGTCAACCTCATCCTCGTCCTCATGGAGGGTTGGGCGAACCTCGCGCTCTGGCAGCAGCACCCGGTCTTCAAAGACCTCGTCATCTTCTACACGCACCAGAGCAACTTCCTGGCGCTCATCGCCTCAGCACTCTTCGTAGTCACCGGCACCGTCGCCCTCTTCCGGGACGGGCGCATCCCCCGGCTCCTCAAAGTGTTCCGGCTCATGTGCACGGTGCAGCTCTACATCACGTTCATCGTGGTCCTCGTCGGCCTCGGCCCCATGACGGCCCTCGCGGGCGGCAACCTGTTCGCGATGTACGGCGGGCCCATGTTCGTCATGCACTTAATGGGGCCCATCGTCTCCCTCTTCTCCTTCGTCTTCCTCGAAGGCACACCGCGGCTCCATCTGAGCGACGCGTTCCTCGCTATCCAGTACACCTGGATCTACTCGATCGTCATGGTCATCCTGAACGCGGTCGGTAAGGTCGAGGGGCCCTACCCCTTCCTCCAGGTCGATGTGAACCCCTGGTGGGTCAGCCTGCTCTACGCAGTCGTCATGATCCCCGGCGGATTCCTCGTCGCCGCCTGCGGCAAGTGGCTGAACAACGGCATTGCCTGCCGCATCGCCGGAGAGACGGCGGACTTCCACGACTGAGCCGGCGCCCGGCAGGTCCTCACAGCAGCCAAAACAGAATCCTGCAGCAAAAAGCCACCCGAAAAACGGGTGGCTTTGTTTGTTGTTATTCGTTTGCGTCGCCTGGGTCGTTTGAGCCGTCCGAGCCGTTCGACGCGCTCACTTCCGCGACAGCTTCCTTCGGCGCCTTCGTCAGGTTCATGAAGATGTCCGGGTCCTTCTTCTGCTGGACCCGCAGCCAGTAGCCGGCGATGAGGGAGGACAGCATGGTCGTCAGGATGAGGACCGTGAAGAACTCGAGGGAGATGATGTTGTACGAGTGCGCCACCGTCGCGAGGACGATGCCGGGGCCGCCGCGGGCATTCATCGTGACCGCGAAGTTCTGCTTCGACGCCCGGTTCAGGTCCGTGAACTGGACCATGATCAGCGTGCCGACCGCCTCCAGCGTGAACGCAATAGCGAAGAACGCGAGGAACCGCAGCCAGGAGAAGTTGTTGAGCAGGTTCAGCTGGATGCCGACCAGCGCAAAGTAAATGGGGATGAAGAACGAGAACGCGAAGTTCCCGAGGTTGTCCATGAGTCCCTGGACGGTGTCGTCCACGCCGGCGATCGCCTTGACCACATAGCCCGTCAGGAACGCGGCGTACATGATGTTGATGCCGACCGTGTACAGCCCCGCGCAGACCAGCAGCAGGATGACGAAGCTCACCGAGTAGAAGTTGATGGGCTTCAGGTTCACCTTCAGGGTCTTCGCGTGGTCCGAGACCAGCTTGACGACCACGAACAGGCCGAGAGTGATGGCGACGACCACGACCATTTCCCAGAACCGGACTTCGCCCGTTGTGGCGATGCGCGTCGCGGCGTTCAACAGGATCCATAACAGCAGGTCCTGGAGCGTCGAAGCGGTCAAAACCGTGTTCGAGAACCGGGTGTTCATGATGCCCATGTCGAAGAAGATCTTCGAGATGACCGGGATGGACGTGATGGCCACACCGATGGTGAACACCAGCGCGAAGGACACCTCGTTCCCGATGGTCCCGATGTACGCGTCCCGGAAGACCCGGATGAACGGGCAGGCGCCTGCCATCGGGAGGACCGTCGCGCCGATGAACAGAAACGTGATGAGCCGGCTGTTCTTTCGGTCCACCTCGATCTTCGTGTTGTAGCCCGACAGGAACATCAGGAAAATGAGGCCGAGCTGGTAGAAGATGTTCAGCACCTTGCCCTCTTCCGGGTATGCGGCGAACACGGCGTTCATCGCCCCAGGGAAGAAATGCGCGAGGAAGGTCCCGCCGAACAGGAGGCCGCCGAGGATCTCGCCGACGACACGGGGTGCCTTCAGGCGCTCGAACAGCGTGCCCAGCAGGTAGGCGCTCGCCAGCAGCAGCGCCAGGGCCACCAGCGTCATGATGATCTCATGTTCCGCCAACGTCGGTAAATGCATGGTTTTCTCTCCTTACAAAGCTTTTTCCAGCAGCACGTAGCGTGCCGTGTGGGTGGTCAGTTCCCGGAAGAAAACGCCCGAACTGTTTCCTTCGTGGATGAGTGCGGCAATGGACCCCGCGCCCTTGTTCTGACCGATCTGCCGGATGGTCTGGGCGAAGGCTCCGCCGAGGCCCAGGTGTTTCCGGTCGACGCCGATGTACAAAATGACATACTCTTTGCAGTTCCTGCGGATGCGCAGGATGGCGGGCAGGTCCCGCAGCGAGAGGTCTCCGTCCACCAGGGTCCCGTAGTTCGGGACGCAGACGAAGAAGCCCGCGAGCTCGCCGTCCTTGTACCCGAGCAGGACACACTCGTAGTCGACGACATATTTGAGCGATCCGAAGAGGGCCGTGAACTGTTCTTCCGTAATGAGCTTGAACGCCGGGAACTTCGCATAGAGGCGGACGAGCATCCGGTAGATGTCCCGCAGGGCCTCGTCGAATTTCCCGCGCTCCAGAGAGCGGAGCTCATACCCCTTGTCGAGGGCCCGTTGCAACCGTTTCTCCCACTTCTCGGAGGGGTCCTCCGGGGTGGGGCTGCGCAGGTAATTGGAGTAGTAGCGTTCGGAGACCGTGAACCCGCAGGCCTCCCAGAAGTCCGCGTAATAGGGCAAGTTGTCCGGCTCGCCGGTGAAGTGTTCGTCGAAGTTCTCGACCTTGAAGCGGTAGCCGATCCAGAACGAGGCGTTCAGCGGCCCCACCAGCTTCTCCTTCCCGTCCGCCCGGGCCTGTGCCTCCGCCGCGGAGAGCAGCGCCCGACAAACGTCGAGGTCTTCCACACATTCGAAGAAGCCCACGTAGGCGGCGGGGTCGTCGGGGTAATACGTGAGGACACAGCGGCCCTGTGGCGATGCACCGTCGTCCACCGCAAGGTATGCGCGGACCGTGAACTCACCGGACAGCGGGTGGGTCCCGTTCAGGATGGCCCGCTCCGCTTTTGTGTCCTGTGTCCGCCGTTCCCGTGGGTAGAGGGCCTTCGGCAGGGCGAGGAAGCCCTTGAGAAAGACATCCCGCTCCGGGGCCGGCGTCCGGTTCGTCAGAGTGAGGACCGTGATGCTCATGGTGTGTCCTCCTTGTTCAGCACTTTGACCACGCCGGTGTCCGCATCGACTTCGACGAGGTCGCCGGTCTTCAGGATGCGGGTGGCGTCCTTGACGCCGACGACCGCCGGCTTCCCGAGTTCCCGGGTGATGATGGCGGTGTGGCTCAGGAGCGAGCCCTTCTCCGCGACGATGGCGGCCGCGTTCCGGATGAGGAACACCCAGCCCGGGTCCGTCGAGTGGGTCACGAGGACCTTACCGGTCGTGTCGAGGGTCAGGTCCGGCGCCTCGACGACCAGGACTTCCCCGGTCGCTTTGCCGAGGGAGGCGCCGAGGCCGGCGAGTTCGTCGGCATGGGCGAGGTCGGTCGTGTGGAGCCGGGAGACCTGTTTGTCCCGGACGGGGCCGTCAAAGACGAGACGGCTATAGGCCGGAAGCTGCGCGAAGCCTTCGTAGAGGCGCTTGCGCTCCTTAACGAGGGCCTTGAAGCCGGCAGCGTCGGTGAGGTCGGCACTCTCGGCGGCCTCCGCGCACTCAGCGGTCTTGGCACTTCCGGCGGTCTTGGCGCTCTCAGCCGTCTCGCCGCCGTATACATAGTCTTCCAGTTCAGAAATATAAAGGTAAAAGACATCTTCCGAGGTCTCCAGCAGACCGAGGTCCGCGAGGGCCTTCCCGGCCTCCGTGAAGATGGTCCGGGCAATGCCGTACAGGCGGGTGCGGTTCATGCGGGACGTCTCGCGGTTGCGGATGCCCACCTTCGCGCGTTTGACGAAGGGGTTGCGAGAAACGTTTTCCTCCGAGGCGGCCGGTGCGTTCCCCTCTGGAGCCGCCGAGGTTGCGGGCGCTTCAGTGCCTGTCCCGCTCCGCAGTTCCTGCTCCACATACGCGTCCACGAGGGACGGGTCTGTGCGGTAGGTCTTCGTCTCGAGCTTGAGTTCCCCGAGGCAGCGGTCGCCATACGCGTCGATGAACTGCGCTTTTTCCGCCCGGTACTCGTCCGAGTCCATGCCGTGGGCCCGGGCGATTCCCGCGAGGGCTTCCATCGCCTTCGCCGGTTTCATGCTCTCGAGGTCCGAGAGGTTCGACAGTTGCGCCTTGTTCTTCTCCCCGGCGAACGCCGTGTAGAGGAACGCGTACATGTCGTTGACGAGGGTGATGTCCCACCGGGGGATGATGTCATCTTTCAGTGCGTGGTATTCCTTCAGGAGTTCCCGGACTTTCAGCACGTCCGCCGCCCGGCGGTCCGCTTCGTTCGTCACGTGGTCGCTGAAGGCAGAGATCTCCGAAAGATCGTCCCGGAGTCCCTTCGAATAGTTGTTGTAGAACGTCTCGAGGTCGTCCATCTCCTGCGGGGTCACCTTCAGGAACTTGAGGACCGTGCGGACCATGGTCGCCTTCGTGCGAAGGGGCACGTCCACGTCCGAGGAGACTTCCCGGTTCTCGACGCCCAGCATGTCCTGCCAGATGCCCGTCACCTTTTTCGAGAAGGGCATGAGCTTCAGGACATCGTACCAGGAGGTGATCCGGTAATAGACCCTCCCGTTCGCCATGGCGACCATGTCCTTCAGCGCGTCGTCCAGCGTCCCGAGGATGGGGTCCTTCCCCGTCGCCCGGGTCAGGAGCGCCTTGAAGATCTCGTAGTAAATGTCCTTGGCAAAACTCTGGGACAGCGGCAGCGTCAGCCCGGGGTAGCTCTCCACGATGTTCGAGCTGTCGAGGACCGTGGGCGATGTACCGTGGAGCGTCGTAATGGGTCGCGCCTGCAGCAGGAACACCTTTCCGCCTTCGATCGCGTACTCCACGTCCATCGGCCGGCCGTAAAGGGCTTCGACCCGCTCGACGAGGTCCACGAGGTCCGTCAGGACCTCCGGGTCGAGCAGGGGCGCGTCGCCGTCCGTTTCGTAGTAGGACAGCTTGTCATCTTTGTTGTAATAGTAGGTCGTCGTGTCGGCCCGGTCTTCGACGACCGCGTCGCCGAGGCCTCGTCCGACCACGACCACCGCTTCGTTCAGAAGGCCGGTCGGGTTCGCGGAGAACGCCACGCCGGCGAGGTCCGCGTCGACCATCTCCTGGACGAGGACCGGAGCGAGGGCGGGTGTGGAGCCGGAAGGCTCTGCCTCAGACGCACGTCCCGAGGAAGATGCGCCCATCGCCTCCCGGTAGGCCGCGATGCTTTCGCCTTCATAGCTCGCCCGCACCTTCCGCACCGCGTCCGGGACGTCCTCCCGGGGCACGTTCAGGAGCGTGTCGAACTGGCCGGCGAACGAAGTGCCCTCCGTGTCCTCGCCGTCAAAGGTCGAGCGCACAGCAAAGCGGTCCGCCTCCGAGAACGAGAGGTCCGCGGTCTCGCCGGTCACCACCGTGAAGGCGGGGACCGGGAAGCCGTTGTCGCGTAATAATGTCAGGTTTTCTGCTTTCACCGTTTTCTCCTTGGGTCCGTGTTACCAGCCGATGTAGCCGACGATCAGGAACAGGACGATCGTGAAGATCATCGTGCCCTCCTGCAGGAAGGTATAGGCCTCGACCTTGGACACGAGGGTCCATTTCTCGGGGTCTTTCTTGAACTGCAGGAACTTCCAGGTCATCCAGGACACCAGGAGGAGCAGCAGTCCGACGGACAGCTTGCTGAGGTTCCAGACCAGGATGAAGTTCGTGATGATGTCGATCCAGGTGACGATGAGCACGAAGTTGGTCGCTCTCTTGTAGCCGAACAGCTTCGAGTAGGTGACGTAGTCCGTCTCGTCCTTCGGGGCGCGGATCTTCCGGGAGACCTCCCAGATGAGGGCCGGGAAGTACAGGGTGAAGATGGCGAGGAAGTTCGTGAGGGACACCCACTTGATGCCGTACACCATGACGACATAGGACAGGGTGTAGAGGTTCATGACGATCTGCACCGGGTTGTGGGTGAAGAGCGCCATCGGCAGGCTCGGCTGGATCTTGTGCTTCTGGAAGAACCAGACCGCCATCAGGGAGCCGTAGGTGTAGAGGAACACGCAGAACCAGCGGTTCGGCATGAAGATAAGGTTCAGGATGAGGGGGATGGCGATGAGCGGGACGCAGAACCACTGCAGTTCCTTCCGGGAGATGCGGCCCGTCGGGAGCGCGCGGTCCGGGAACAGGACCTTGTCGGTCTCCTCGTCCTTGAGGTCATCGGCGATGCGCAGCCACCACAGGAAGCAGAACAGCGTGAAGGCGCCGATCGCCTCCCGGAAACCCAGTACCGGACGGATGGTGTCCCAGGTGACGCCCTGGTTCAGGATGACGATGAAGTACAGCTCGAACCACATGATGGCGCCGACCGCCAGCCGCGAGAGGTACGGGTAACGGTCCTTATTGTATTCGTGTAAACGTTTCAGATGATTCATGAAGGTTTCCTTTCTCCTTTTCGTTGGCGATTCACGTCCGTGTCCCGACAGGTTCACCCAGGCGGACTTTGACTTCATCGCCCCGTTTCGTCGCTTCGATGAGGTCGACATCGATCTCGATGCCGGGGCCCGTCACCAGCAGGATGGTGGAGCCGCCGAATTCGAAGTAACCCTTTTCCTGAAGCGCGTCGAAGCGGACGTGCTCCATCGGGGTTTCCACGATGTGGCCCACCAGCATGGCGCCCACTGCGATCTGCAGCATGGGGCCGAAGTGGTCCGTGTCGAGGACTGACACGCTGCGGGCGTTGCGGGCAAAGACCCGGTACCGCTCCGAGACGGGGCGCACCGTGTGGAGTTCCCCGGGGAGGAAGTACCGCTGCCGGAGCTGCCCGCTGTCCGGGAAGACGTACCGGTGGTAGTCGTCCACACCGAGGCGGAAGACCAGCAGATGCCCGCCGTCAAAGGGCGTGAGGTCCAGGTCGTGGCCGTTCCGGCCGACGAGTTCGGACAGGGTATACACCGACTGCTTGACCGGGGCTTCGAGGTCCGGGGTCACCGGGTAGACCGACAGTCTCGCGTCGGCGACGGCGGGCAGTTCCCGCTCCGCCTCGTCGAAGGAGGCGAGCAGCCCCGCCTTTTTCAGGTCGGCGAAGTAGGCGTCGTAGTTCCGCTGCCGCGCGAAAAACGCGTTGAACGTGAGGAACTCTTCCGGGTGCCAGCCGGGGCCGAAGCCGCCGTCGGTGAGGTCGATGTGGTTCTCTTCGATGAAGGGCAGGATGTCATCTTTCGACGCCGGCCGGTCCCGTCGTTTCCCCTGCCAGCGGGAAAACCAGGGCGCGGCCGCCACCCATTTCAGCAGGACCCTTCCGAGAACATTGCCGTAGAGGAAGTCGAGGGTGCCGCCCCCGAACCCGTTCTCCGGGATCTCCCGTCCGGTCCTGCGGTCCAGGACTGCCATGGTTACAGTACCAGGAGCAGGACAGCCAGCACGATGGCCAGCACACCGAAGATGGCGTACCAGATGCCGCCGGGCTTCTTGACTTTGATGTTCAGGACAAAGAGCAGGCCCATGACGGCCATGACGCCGGCGACCACGAAGGGGGCCGCGTTCAGCGCGATGCTCTGGACGATGATCCACGCCAGAGGCAGGACCAGTGCCATATAGGTGACGGGCACGCCCGCGAAATACTTCGTGTCGCCGTCCGTCGTGATGTCGAACCAGCAAAGGCGGGTGATGCCCGCGAGGATGTAGAGGATGGCCAGCACGACCGCCCAGGGCGCCGCCGTCAGGGACAGCAGGAAGACCGCCGGGAAGACGACGAAGGAGACCGTGTCGGCGAAGGAGTCGAGCTGGATGCCGAAGGCCTTTTCCACGTCGGTGCGCTCGAACATGCGGGCCACACGGCCGTCAAAGAGGTCACAGAGACCGGAGACCAGGAAGACCAGCATGGCGATGCGGCCGTCTCCGAGGAGGGCGAAGTACATCGCCACAACAGCTGCCGCGATGCCGAGCCAGGTCACGCAGTTCGCGAGGTTCCAGACGCCGATGAACAGGGTTTTCTTGTCAGCAGTTTCTTTCATAGCACATTCTCCTTTGTTACAGGTTTTTGCGGATCCCGGCCTTGATCATGCCGAGGTTCGTCAGGATGTGGATGACGCCGCCGAGGGCGATGTACCCAAAGTAGCGCAGGATACCGATCGGGGACAGCAGCGCGAGGACCAGCATGACGCCGAACATGGAGTCGATCTGGTCGATGACGAAGAACAGCTTCCCGATGAGCCCCTTCTTTTTCGTGGTCATGCCGGGACGGATGTCGACCCGCCGTTTCGCGAAACTGTTCGGCAGTTCGAACAGGGCGTAGGTGAAGCCGAAGAGACCGCCGGCCAGGGCGTTGTACCGGACCGTGTTCTCATGGCGGCGATACACGTCGGACAGGTGGGAAAGACCGGTCACCTTCAGAAGCGCGCCCAGGACCACCTGGGAGATCATCGTCCCCAGCGTCATGCCGGCAAGGCCCGCGAAGGTCTTGTTGTCGCCGAAGACGCGGCGTCCGTCACGCCAGTTGCGCCCTCCGTCGATCGGTCGTTTGAGCTTGCGGTAGAGCGGCGTCTTGACGAACAGCATGTTGAGCACGCCGCCGAAGACGACGGAACACATGCTGAGGATCATGCGGCCGATCAGTTTGATAACGTGACCCATAACAATACCCCCTCCAGTGGGAAGAACGAGAACCCCCACACGAGGACGGCGGCGGCCCCAAGGTCTTTGGTGCGCCGGACGGCTTCGTGAAGGTCTGTGGTCAGATAGTTGCAGATGTGCTCGATGGCGGTGTTGATCATCTCCGCGGCGAACGCGCCGGACGCGCAGATGAAAAAGGCGATGTGCCCCGGCAGGCTGACACCGACAATGAGATTCGTGATGAAGAACACGATGACGATCACAATATACAATTTGAAATTGCGCTCCGTTTTGAACGCATAGCCGACGCCTTTGAAGGCGTAGCGGATGCTGTCGAAAAACGATTTGGTTTTGATCGGGCTCTCCGGGACCTCGGTTCGCAGATCGGGCTTCTGATTCATAGGCTTGACTCTCCTGATGATAGTAATGTAATGCATGTCTTTTCAGACTTGTTTAAGATTTTACAGGGGCGCTCTTAAGTTATTCTGTATAATTCATGACAATCTTTTAACGAGGTAAATCGCCACTCATTTTTTCAAATAAATTTTACACAATTTATTTTTGTACAACCTATTGACTTCTACCTTCGGTTCGGTATAATGAAGATGTCAAAACAAATCACACACAATCCATATAGTTACATAAAAGGAGTTTTAACTATGGCAAGCAAAGCTACCGTCATCAACGTAGACAACTACCAGGAACTCATCGGGAACGGCACCCCCGCCATCCTCGACTTCTGGGCCACCTGGTGCCCGCACTGCAAGCGCATCGCCCCGTCCTACGACAAGGTCGCGGCCGAGTATGAAGGCAAACTCATCGTCGGCAAGGTCGACACCGATGAGGACCCGGCCATCGCGCAGAAATACGACATCGAATACCTGCCCACCTTCGTCCTCGTCGACGGAGAAGGCAATGTCCTCGACAAGGTCGTGGCCCCCGCCAACAAGGCTGCCATCGACGAATTCATCCACAACCATCTGGACATCTGACCTGAGGTAGACCCATGAGCAACCCCCTTTATGACGTCGTCATCATCGGCGGCGGCCCCGCCGGCTACTCCTCCGCGCTGTACTGCGCGAGGGCCGGCCTCAAGACCATCGTCCTTGAGCACCTCTCCGCCGGCGGTCAGATGACCCTGACGGAGATCATCGAAAACTACCCCGGGTTCGACGAGGGCATCGACGGCTTCACGCTGGGCGATCAGATGCAGCAGCAGGCCGAGAAGTTCGGCGCCGAGTCCGAGCTGACCTCCGTCACCTCCGTCGAGCTGACCGGCGACATCAAAGTCGTCCACACCTCCGACGCCGGAGACTATAAGACCCGCTGCGTGGTCATCGCCACCGGCGCCAACGCGAGACAGTTGGGGCTCCCGAACGAAGCGGCCCTCGCCGACAAAGGCATCCACTACTGCGCGGCCTGCGACGGCATGCGCTTCAAAGGCAAGACCGTGGCCCTCGTCGGTGGCGGCAACACCGCCCTCGAAGACGCCCTGCTCCTCTCCCGCCTCTGCGAAAAGGTGTACCTCGTCCACCGCAGAGACCAGTACCGCGCCGAGAAGTTCTATGCCGATGCCGTGGCGGAGGCCACGAACATCGAGCCCGTCCTGAACAGCGTCGTCGAGAGCGTCGACGTCGAAGGCGGCTTCAAAGGCGTCACCGTGAAGAACGTCAAGACCGACGAGACCCGCTTCCTCGAGTCGGAAGCCCTCTTCGTCTCGGTCGGCCGCGTCCCGAACACCGAATTCCTGCAGGGTGCGGTCTCCGTGGACGGTTCCGGCTACATCGAAGCCGACGAGACCACCCGGACTTCCGTCCCCGGTGTCTTCGCTGTCGGCGACATCCGGACGAAGCCCATGCGCCAGGTCGTCACCGCGGCAGCGGACGGCGCCGTCTCTTCCATGTTTGCCCAGCAGTACATCGAAGAACTCAAAGCGAAGGTGTAAATCGCCCAATAACAACTCCCGGCACTGGTCGGGAGTTTCTTTTTGTTTTGTTAAAATTGGACATTTCCTTGCTTTTGTCCCATTTTTCATGTACCATAATAGCGTAAACGCACAAAAGTTGTTTCAAGGAGGTCAGCTGATATGGGAAAACCGGAAGTCACCCGCAAAAACATCATCCTAGCATCCATCAAACTGGCCAAGGAAAACGGCCCCTCCAACGTCACCGTTCGGGAGATCTGTGAAGAGGCCGGCATTTCGAAGAACACGTTCTACCTCTACTTCCACAACCGGGACGAGGTGTTCGGCGAGACCTACTTCACCGATGACGACGAGAAGCAGCGCCGCTTCCCGCAGATCATGCTGGAGTACGACTCCCCCCTCGAACAGTTCTGGGAGCTGCTCAAGATCGACATAGAGCGCCACGTCTCCTACGGGCCGAAACTCCTTGCCACCATCTCCATGCAGAACGTACAGCAGATCAACTTCTTCTCCGACGACCCGGAACAGCAGCCGGAGTCCGTCAAAGTCTTCATCTCCCTCGTGGGCAAAATGCAGCGCATGGGCGAGATCAAGAACATGTCCGAGCCGTTCCACATCGTCAAGGCGGTCTACAACAGCGCCGTCGGTGTCGACATCCGCTGGACCCAGATGGACGGCGGCTTCGACTTCAAGAAGGAGAGCTTCGAGCTGCTCTGCACCATCCTGCAGCCCACCCGCCCCATCGAAAACTACTGAGTCATCCACTGAGTAGACACGAAAAAAGACACTGCACAGTTCGTGCGGTGTCTTTTTGGTTTTGTATTCCGGTTGGCGATGTACGTCAGTCCGCCGTCAGTTTCTGTCCCCGTTCGGACTCCAGGAAGTCGGTGAGTTCCTTGACGCCGTCGAGGCTCGAGTGGTCGAACGTGCGGCCGATGTTGTTGAGGAAGAACTTCTCGTTCGAAGAGAGCTTGTGGTAGTCGAACATGCGAAGCGTGTCCTGGTACATGAGGAGCGCCGCTTTCTGGCCCTCGTTCAGACGGTACCAGCGAAGGCCGCCTTCGAAGTAGAAGGTCGGGACATCTTCGAGCCCGTTCTTTTTGCGGAACCCGACCGCGTCACCGCCCCGTTTCGGAAGGGCGCCCACGGCGAAGACGATGTACTTGCCGCGGACCTTGCCTCTCAGTTCGTCGAGGCCCTGGATGAGACCGCCCTTGACCCAGCCGCCGTAGACGACGAGGGGGTACTGTTTGAGGTCATCCATGGTGACATCTTCGAGCCGGAAGAGGTCGCACTTGAGCTGGTTCGCCACCCAGTTCGCGTATTTTTCGGTAAAACCGGTGTTCCCGGTGTAAACGACTGCCGTCAGCATTGCCGTTCCTCCTGTATTTCTCAATTCCAACGCACATTGTAACATAAAAGAGCTCCGTCGAAAAGACGGAGCTCCTGTTTCGTGTTACGGTTTATTCGGCGTTGGCCTCTTCGATGATCTTCTGTGCCACGTTGGCGGGGACTTCTTCATACCGCGCGAAGGAGGTGAGGAAGGAGCCGCGGCCCTTGGTGGTGGAGCGAAGCATGGTCGGGAAGTCGGACAGCTCAGCTTCCGGGACTTCGGCGGTCAGCTTCTGGAGACCTCTGGAGCCTTCGACCGGTTCCATGCCGAGGACACGGCCGCGACGCTTGGTGACGTCGCCCATGATGTCGCCCATGTTCTCGTCCGGGACGGTGATGTCGACGTTGAGGATCGGCTCAAGGAGGACCGGGTCGGCTTCCGCGACACCCTTCTTGTAGGCCAGGGACGCGGCGGTCTTGAAGGCCATTTCGGAGGAGTCGACGGGGTGGTAGGAACCATCGTACAGGACGGCTTTCAGACCGACCATCGGGTAACCGGCGAGAACGCCCTTCTCGATGGAGTCCTGAAGGCCCTTTTCAACGGCCGGGAAGTAGTTCTTCGGGACGGAACCGCCGAAGACCTCTTCGGAGAACTGGAGACCGGGCTCGGTGGTGGGCTCGAAGCGGATCCAGACGTCGCCGTACTGGCCGTGGCCGCCGGACTGTTTCTTATGTTTGCCCTGGACCTGGACGGTCTTGCGGATGGCTTCGCGATAGGCGACTTTCGGAGCCGCAAGGTCGACGTCGACGCCGAATTTGCTCTTCAGCTTGCCGACGATGAAGTCGATGTGCTGTTCGCCCTGACCGGAGAGGATCTGCTCCTTGGTCTCCTTGTTGGTGCCGAAGGAGATGGTCGGATCTTCTTCCATGAGACGGGCCAGACCGGACGCGATCTTGTCCTCTTCGCCCTTCTTCTTCGCGGAGACCGCGAGGGAGTAGCAGGGAGTCGGGACGGTGAGGCCCTTGAGGGTCAGCGGGTTGGAAGCCGCGGTGATGGTGTCGCCGGTCTTGATGCCGGTGAGCTTCGTGACGACAGCGATGTCGCCCGCGGTGATCTCGGTGCTGTCCTCCAGCGTGCCACCGTGAGGAATGGAGATCTTGCCCATACGCTCGGACTCGCCGGTCCGTGCGCAGTAGCAGGGGGTATCGGCCTTGATGGTGCCGGAAATGACTTTGATGAAGGACATCTTACCGACGAAGGGGTCGGCGATGGTCTTGAAGCAGATGGCTGCGAGCGGGCCGTTCGGGTCGCAGGGCAGTTCGACTTCGTTGCCGTCCTTGTCAGTCGCGGTCTCGCCGGTCTTGGAGCTGGCGGAGGGGCCGAGGTTGACGAGGCCGTTCAGCAGCTGGTCGATGCCTTCGAGCTTGTCGGCGGCGCAGGCGTAAACGGGATAGATGTCACCGTTGGTGACGCCCTCGAGCAGACCGGTCAGCGCTTCGACTTCGGTGAAGGGTTCGCCTTCGAAATATTTCTCCATGAGCTCGTCGCTGGTGGTGGCAACGGCTTCATTGAACATGTCTCTGTAGGTGTCGAGCTTGTCGGACTCGGGCATGTCGACTTCGACCGACTTGCCGTCCTTGTACTCGTAGCACTTGTTCTGGGACAGGTTGACGAGGTAACGGACCTGACCTTCTTCGATGAGCGGGACGACGACCGGGCAAAGCTTGTTGCCGTGGACTTCCTGCATGGCCTCGAAGACGTTGCCGAAGTTGGCGTTCTCGGCGTCGGTCTTGTTGATGACGAAGATCTTGGACAGGTTGCGTACCTCGGCGGCGTTGAAAGCCTTCTCGGCGCCAACGTCATAGGAGGTGCGCTCTGCGTCCATAACGATGAGCATGCAGCCCGCGGCACGTGCCGCTTCGGAAAGTCCGCCCGCGAAATCGAAAAGACCGGGAGTATCTATCAGATTGATTTTGACGTCATTCCACTCAAGGCATGCAACGGCGCTCTGCAGGGACGCCTGACGTTTCTTCTCCTCCGGGTCATAGTCCATGACGGTGGTGCCGTCTGCGACCTTGCCGAGACGCTTGGTGGCGCCTGCCGTGTACAGCATGGCTTCGCACAGAGTGGTCTTACCACGTCCGGCATGACCCGCAACTGCAATGTTGCGTATGTTGGTTGAGTTATAGGTTTTCATATTGGATTCCTCCTCGGTCTGTAATACTAGATGTAGTGGAGCGATGGATATATTCCACAAAAATGCTCCGCTTTTCGCAAACGCTTATGTCGATTTTACCATAATGGGCACTTTATTTCAATAAAGAATGGGGTTCTCGGACCAATGGGAAACGCCTTGGGAAGCATTCGGTTATCTTTAGTAAAAATCTTTCCTGAAAACTTGACAATTCGGCGAAATGATGTACGAGAGGTGCAATTGACTTCTTTGTACCCGTATAATAAAATTGTAATTGTACGGATGAGCCGCGGTTCACCGCGGCGCAACGAAAATGAAATGAAGCATATGAAAAAAGGAGATGCATCGCCCATGAAAAAAGTATTTATGATTGGTGGCACCGGCCTGCTTGGTTCCAAATCTGCTGAGCAGTTCATCGCCCACGGCGTCGAGGTCAAGACCCTCGCCCTGCCGCCCCTTCCGGAAGGCGCACCGATGCCGGAAGGCATGGAAATCATTTTCCAGGATGTCAACAAGTGCACCGACGAAGAGCTCCGTGAGCTCATGTCTGACTGCGACTGCCTTGTCTTCGCCGCCGGCGTTGACGAGCGCGCCGAATTCCCGGCTCCGGTCTATGACTATTACTACAAGTACAACATCGCTCCTCTGAAGAGACTCATGCCTCTGGCAAAAGAGCTCAAGTATGAGAGCGCTGTCATCTTCGGTTCCTACTTCACCTGGCTCACCAAGAACCGCCCGGACATGAAGCTTGCCGAAAGAAACCCCTACATGCGCGCCCGTCTCGACCAGGAAGAGTATGTTCTCGGTTTCGCCGATGACGACTTTGCTGTCGCCGTCCTCGAACTCCCCTACATCTTCGGTACGCAGCCCGGCCGTCGTCCCGTCTGGACCGTTCTCATCGACCAGATCAAGATGATGGACAAACTGCCCGCTACCTTCTATCCGGCCGGTGGTACTGCCATGCTTACCATCCGTCAGGTCGGTGAGGCCTGCTACGGCGCCGCCACCCGCACCAAGGGCGGCCGTGCATACCCGGTCTCCTGCTACAACATGCGCTGGAAAGAGTTCCTGAAGATCGTCTACAGAGCTCGCGGCATGAGCAACAACCGTCCGATCGTTTCCGTCGCTCCCTGGATGATGGCGATGGCCATGCCTTACTACGGCATCGACTTCAAGAGACGCGGCATCGACTCCGGTATGGACTATATGCAGCTCCCGTTCATCATGGACATCAACCTGTTCTTCGACACCGACACCATGTATCATGACCTCGGCGTCACCGAAGACGACATCGAAGCGGCGATCACCGACTCCATCAAGGTCTCCTGCCAGGTCGCCCTCGAAGGCAAGAAGCTCCTTGAGATGAAGGGTGAAGAAGGCTTCCAGCCCTCCAACATGTAAGTTGACGGTCTCTGCGGGGTTTGCGCTTGCAAAACTGCTGACACTGGCTTATACTGATTAACAAGAAAAGGCACTGGCGCCACTTCGGTACCAGTGCCTCTTTGTTTAAACCGCTTCAAGGAAGTGACCCTCATGTATCAACCGACTATGCCTGTCCCCGAGGCACTCGACGGCCTCAAGATGGCCGCGAAGGCCGACCCGGCGCTTAAGGCCGAGCTCCTCGCCACCCGCGATGCAAAGTACCCCCTCACCACGTTCTGCAAGATCGCGACCGAAAAAGGGTTCCCGATGTCCCCGATGGACGTCATCGACTACGGTGAGCAGGAAATGGCGGCCATGGCCCGCTCCATCAACGGCGGCGGCGAGAACCACCCGTCCCTCGCGGGGTCCGAAGACACCTACGAGCTGTTCATGATCGAACTCGAAGAGCTGGTCTGACATGCTCCTGACCGTACACCTGAATTTCACCCCGGGCGGCGGCGCGTTCTACGCGGTCCTCTACCTGCTGCTGGTCCTGGGGTTCGCCGTCCTCGTCTGGTACCTGTCCGGGCGCCGCAAACGCCGCATCCGGAAGATCTTGCGCGATGAAGTGCCCGTCTCCGCCCAGGAGTTCGAGGAGAACTGGATCACCGGCCGGGACCGCCGCGAGCCGGACGGCTACAAGTACCACGAGTTCCCGGGCTGCTACGTCATCCTGTTCTACGACGTGAAGCCCGACGTGGAGGACGACTTCGACCGGTACCACGACGTCTACGTGGGCCAGTCCCTGAACGTCACCGAGCGGGTCCACCACCACTTCACCGGCTATGGCCGGGGCGATGTATACGCCGACCTCAAGGCGGGCCGCTACGTCTACGTCAAGCTCATCCCCTGTGAACGGGAGGGGCTCAACGACCTCGAACGCGCGCTCATCGACGAATATGGCGCCACCGAGTCCTACAACGCCACCGCCGGCGGCGGCACGGACTGGGAAGCGAAGGACGACCGCGAAGCCGAGCGCTCGGTCACCCGGCGCGGCCTCTGGCGAAGATAAAGACCTCTGCATGGAGATGCAGAGGTCTTTTCTGTTTATTTGGTTTCTGCTTTTGCCGGTTTCCCGAGTTGCCTGAGCTTCTGCTTTTCAGAATTCCAGGTTACTTCCAGTCGACCTTTTTGCAGCCTTTGGCCGCGGCGCCCACTTCGAAGTTGTACTTGAGGATGCCCCGGTCGAGGCCGGAGGCCTTGTCGAGGACGACCTTGTCCTTCTTGCCGAGGGACAGGGTGAAGGGCTGCCGGTTCAGAGCGGTCGGTGCCTGCAGCGCCGCGTTCGCGCCGGCGGTGAACCAGTCGGGCAGGTCTTTGCCCTTGACGACGTCGTCGAAGGACTTGGACTTGTGGGGGTTTCCATTCGTCGTGCCGTAGCCGACCGCGATGACGGCAAACAGCTTTTCGCCGCGGTCGATGTCATAGGCATCGGCGTCCTTGCCGAAGGTGCCGCTGGCCCAGCAGGTGTTGAGGCCGAGCTTCTGGGCTTCGAGGACGATCTTCTGGCCGTAGTAGCCGAGCTCCTCGCCCTTGTTCTTCTTCGCGATCATCGCGAAATAGTTCTTTGTGTTTTTGAACCTGCCGATCTTCGCGAGGAGACCGCGGAACGCCTTCGGGCGGTCGAGAACCAGCTGGATGTGCAGACCGCCTTCCTTGTTGGCTTCTTTGACGAGCTTCTGAAGCGTGGTCAGTACATCGCCAGAGAGGGGCTGGTCGGTGTAAGAGCGGACGGAATGTCTGAGTTCGAGTGCGCGAAGAGTATCCATAAACATATCTCCCTTACGGTAATGTCCGGGGCGATGGACGTCGCTGATGCCCCTTTGCAATTATTATACTATAGTTTCCGACCTTAAACAGAGTTAAAATAAAAAAGACTTCCCCGGAGACGCAGTTGATGTATAATAGGAAGAGTAATTTCCGTGGGCGATATACGGACCCACGTTAGGAGTTGACGCAACATGAAACAGGAAACCAAATGCATCCAGGCCGGCTACGAGCCGAAGAACGGTGAGTCCCGTATGATCCCGATCATCCAGTCCACCACGTTCAAGTACGATACGTCCGAGGACATGGGCAAGCTGTTCGACCTTGAGGCTTCCGGCTACTTCTACACCCGCCTTCAGAACCCGACGAACGACCTCGTCGCGGCGAAGATCTGCGCCCTCGAAGGTGGCACCGCGGCCATGCTGACCTCCTCCGGTCAGGCGGCCAACTTCTTCGCGGTCTTCAACATCGCGCAGAACGGCGACCACGTCGTGGCCTCCTCGGCCATCTACGGCGGCACCTTCAACCTGTTCAACGTCACCATGCGCAAGATGGGCATCGACTTTACCTTCGTCTCCCCCGACTGCACGGAGGAGGAACTGGAAGCGGCTTTCAAGCCCAACACGAAGTGTGTCTTTGGTGAGTCCATCGCCAACCCGGCCCTGACGGTCCTCGACTTTGAGAAGTTCGCGAAGGCGGCCCACAGCCACGGCGTCCCGCTGATCGTCGACAACACCTTCCCGACTCCCATCAACTGCCGGCCCATCGAGTTCGGCGTCGACATCGTCACCCACTCCACCACGAAGTACATGGACGGTCACGACACCGGCGTCGGCGGCGCCATCGTCGACTCCGGCAACTTCGACTGGATGGCCCACGCGGACAAGTTCCCGGGCCTCTGCACGCCGGACGATTCCTACCACGGCATCACCTACGCCGAGAAGTTCGGCCAGGGCGGCGCCTTTATCACCAAATGCACGGCGCAGCTGATGAGAGACTTCGGTTCCATCCAGTCTCCCCAGAACGCCTTCTACCTGAACCTCGGCCTCGAGAGCCTCGCCGTCCGCATGGATCGCCACGTGGCCAACGCCCAGAAGGTCGCCGAGTTCCTGCAGCAGAACGAGAACGTTGCCTGGGTCACGTACCCCGGACTGCCCGGCGACAAGTACTATGAGATCGCGCAGAAGTACATGCCGAACGGCACCTGCGGCGTCATCTCCTTCGGCGTGAAGGGCGGCCGCACCGCCGCGGAAGCCTTCATGAAGAAGCTGAAGATCGGCATGATCGCTACCCACGTGGCCGACGCCCACACCTGCGTCCTGCACCCGGCCTCCTCCACCCATCGCCAGCTGACCGACGAGGAACTCGTCGCCGCCGGCGTCGGACCGGACCTCATCCGCCTGTCCGTCGGCATCGAGAACGTCGACGACATCATCGAGGACCTCGAGCAGGCACTGAAGGGCTGAGTGGGCAAGCTTCTGAACTCCGAGCTTAAGGCTCCTGCTCTCCGGACCCAACCATCCAACCAAAAAGACCTCTACTTTTCAGCAGAGGTCTTTTTTCAATTGCTTTGGTGTTTTACTTTGATGTTGTTGCGCTGTTCAAGTGCTGTTCGGGTGTTTTCCTGTACTCCGGCCACTGTTTATATGACCCCGTGCTTTTCAAGCGCGGCGGCGATGCCGTCACTGTTGTTGTCGAGGGTCACTTCATCGGCCACTGCTTTGACTTCTTCTGAAGCGTTGGCCATTGCGACGCCGATGCCCGCATACTCGAGCATGGCGAGGTCGTTCTCTGCATCGCCGAATGCGATCATCTCGTCTCTCGAAATGCCGAGCTTGCCGAAGGCAACTTCCATGGCCGTCGCCTTGTTGACGCCCTTCGCTGTGTATTCGAAGTAGTAGTCCGCGGTGAACATGCAGCTGAGGCGGTCTTTGAACGGTGCCGCCATTGCCTCGTGGTTCTCCTGCAGGTAGGCGGGAGCTGCGGCGGTCAGGATCTTCTCGACCGGGAAGTCCGCCCAGGCGGCGAGGTCCTCGTGCTCGCACAGCAGGTAGTTGTTTCCGCGGGACTCATACTCGACGATGTTGAGCGGCGCGCCCTTGTAGTCGAAGGTACAGCCGAAGACGTCCGTCGTGTGCATGTACTCGCCGCGGGCGATGATCGGTGTGACCTCGAACTGCTTCAAGTGTTCCAGCACGTCCCGGGCCTCTTCTTTCGTGAGGCTCTGAGAGAACAGCACGTCGCCGGTCTGGCAGTCCAGTACTTTGGCGCCGTTGTAGCAGAGGAACAGCCCGAGGTGCTCGTCCATGTGGAGCTCTCTGGCCCATTTGACGAGGCCCATGTCCGGGCGCCCGCTCGCCAGGGCGAGCAGCACTCCGTCGTCCTGCGCTCTCAGCAGCGCCTCTTTGGTCCGTGGCGTGATCTCCTTGCGGTCATTGGTCAGGGTCCCGTCGATATCGAGAATAATGGCTTTGATCATGATCGTCTCCCCTTCTGCTCCTGTTTTTAACTCCAACTCCAGCTTTTACTCCAGCTCCAGATGTTATTCCTGTTCTATCTTTTGTAACTCCATTATATTATCTGATTCATTCCATACACAAGAAGGAGCTTCCCCTGACAGACAAACTGAAATCTAACGATGTGATCGACGCTGGGGCTTCGTCGGAGGTTCATGGAGTCGGGGCCTATGCCCCTTGGTCCAGAACCTGCGTCGCCTCCTCGCCCCAGCTGAACTTTTCTCCTGCCTTTCCCGGCAAAAATCAAAGGCATCTCTGGTTCTTCGAAATTGCCTATGACGATTTGAGGGCGGTTTTACATGTAGAATCTTAATAATCAAAGGCATCTCCGATATCCTGAAAGTGCCTTTTACATTTTAGGATAAGATTCAAGTCAGTTGACGAAAAAAGTCAAAGGCGCCAGCCGATTTCATGAAATGCCTTTGACTTTTTTCGCGAAATGCCTGGAAAAGAGTCAGTATTTGTCAAAGGCAACTGTAGATGTCTTCACCTGCCTTTGACGATGCGGAGTAAACCGCCCTGAAACCACTAATTCCTATCAAAGGCAATCACAACAATCAACATATGCCTTTGATTATTCTGCCCAGCGAGAAAGCCGGAAGGGGTAGGGGTCCGGGGACAGGGGAAGGTGGCTTTCTCCCACGCTCTTCGGCTTCCCCTTCCCCGGAGGACATCAGTCTCAACCATGAAAAGTAGGTAAAGCCGACAGTTTCTGTCGGCTTCAGTGCCTCGGCAAATTCGGAGTTGTCGGGGTTTGCATGGTTGGAAGCATAAGAAAGACCTCTGCTCAAGAGCAGAGGTCTTTCCGAGTTCTTTGAATGAGTTTCTGTTTGATGGATTGCCAAAGTGGCAGGCGCAAGGCGGTCATACCGTCACGTGCAGCAGGTCCAGGAGGACGCCGGCCACGACGCCGATGCCGTAGAGGATGGCGACGATGGAGACGTTGCGCTTCAGGCCTTCGTTCGACTTGAAGAGGACGACGAGGCCGATGCCCGCTCCGACGAGGAGGCCGGACATCATGGGGCCGACGCCGATGACGCCTTCGAGGTACAGCTGCGTGATGACGACCGAGGCGGCGCAGTTCGGGATGAGCCCGATGAGGCCCGCCAGCAGTTCGCCGACCACCGGCATGTTCACGACGAAGCCGCCGAGGTTCTCTTCGCCGACTAGGGCGATGAGCGCGTTCAGCACGAGGCTCACACCGAAGATCCATCCGAGGATGACCAGCGAGTGCTTCAGGGCGGACACCAGGATGCCGTCCTCGTCCTCGTGGGCGTGTTCGTGTTCGCAGAAGTGGTGGATGTCCATGTCCTCGGTGAGTTTCTGATTCCGGTGCTTCCGGGTGACCCGGGCGCCGAAGTCCACGGCGAGGCCGCCGAGAATGCCGACCAGGACCTTGAGGCCGAGGATGCGCAGGATGGTGGCTGCCGGCACATGCTCCGAGAGGAGGATGGGCAGCATCTCATCCGAGGTGGACAGGTACACGGCGATCAGCGTGCCCACCGTGATGACCCGTCCCGCGTACAGGGACGAGGCGCCGGCGGAGAAGCCGCACTGGGGGAACGCGCCGAGCAGGGACCCGATGACCGGGCCAAAGCGGCCGGACTTGCGAACGAGGTCCGTCGTCCGTTCACTCATGTGCCGCTCGAGGAACTCCATGAGCAGGTAGGCAAGGAACAGGATCGGGATGATCTCCGCGGTGTCCATCAGGGTATCGAGCAGGATGTCCCAGATCGTCTCCCACATGGTGGTGTCCCTCCTTTCGGCAGTTTCGTTGGCGATTCACGCCGTTCGTTCGTTACGTCAGTTGTTCACCTGCTGGTGGCAGGTCGGGGTGCTCTCGTCGAGCGACAGGAGCACGTAGCCCTGCTTCAGCAGTTTGGCGATGGTCTTGTCCATCGCGTTCACGGTGTATTCGTGGATGTCGTGGCAGAGGACCACGGAGTGCGTGTGCTTCGCGCAGCCCTTCACGATGTTCTTGTAGATCTTGTCGGAGTCCTTCGTTTCGCCGGCGTCACCGGAGAGGACGTTCCAGTCATAGTAGATGTAGCCCTTCTCGTCCGCCTCTTTCACGAGCTCCGTCATGATGCCCTCGTTGTACTTCTTCGAGATGGTGTTCCCGCTGCCGCCGGGGAAGCGGAAGATGATGGTCCGCTTGCCGGTGTGCTGCTGGATGAGGTTCTCCATCTGTTCGAAGTCCGCCCAGTAGTCTTTCGAGCTGTTGTAGACTTTCTCGTAGTCGTGGGTGTAGGTGTGGACGCCGATGGTGTGGCCGGCGCGCACCTCCCGTTCGAGGCAGTCGAGGTAGTTCTTGAAGAAGCCGGTGACGAAGAAGGTGGCCTTGACCTTGTGTTTGTCGAGGATGCCGAGCAGCTGGCCGGTGTACTTGCCGGGGCCGTCATCGAAGGTCAGATAGACGGCCTTACCGTTGCCGACCACGCCGTTCTTGACCTTGTAGGTCCGGCCGAGGTGTGTGACCTTGCCGGTGTACCCGAAGTCGACCTGGCCGTTCTGTACGTACCAGACGCCTTCTTCGTTTGTCGAGATGCCCTTGTACTTCTTGTCCTGTTTACCTTTGGAGAAGTAGTACCAGGTGTCATCGAGGAACTTGATGCCGCTGTAGTTCTGGTCCAGCTTGCCGTTCTTGAAGTAACAGATGCCGGACTTGGTTTTCGCGACACCGTCGAAGTCCCGGGCGGCCTTGCCGTCTTCGACATACCACCAGGTCGTTTCGCCCTCGATGGTGCCGGACTTCGTGCCGGTGAAAGACTGGTCCACCGTGCCTTTGTTGACCCAGTACCAGTCGTCGCCGGTCCGGGCAAAGCCGGTGAAGGTGTTGTCGAGGACGCCTTTGTTGAAGTAGAGCCAGCCCGTCTCACTGGCCCCGAGGCCGGTGTAGGTGAGGTCCACTTCGCCGTTCTCGACGTAGTAGGTGCCCGTCTGGCGGTTCACGGTCCCTTCGGCGGCGCCGGTGTAGTCAGCATCCGGTTCGCCCTTCTCATAGTAGACCCAGTGTTTGTCGTGGGACTCCCAGATGCCGGTGTACTCTGCCGGCGGCTTGCTCCCGCCGAAGGCGAGGAAACCGAAGCAGAGGGCCAGCACGAGAAGGACGGCTCCGAGGGCGACCGCGTACTTGCCGCGGGTCGTCAGTTCGTATTTCTTATCCATAACTCTCCTGTTTGTCTTGGGTTCTTGCGTAGTGAGTGTTTGCCGTTGGAGTGTGGCGATTTACTCCTCCGTCTTCTCGACCAGCTGGAGGCCGAGGACGTCGAGCTGCTCCGCGTCCGCGGGGGACGGGCAGTCCGTCATGGGTTCGGACGCGTCCTTCGTCTTCGGGAAGGCGATGACGTCGCGGAGGGTCTCCGCGCGGATCATCTGCATGAGGAGACGGTCGAGGCCGATGCCCATGCCGCCGTGGGGCGGGGGACCGAACTTGAAGGCGTCGAGCAGGAAGCCGAACTTCTCATAGGCTTCCTCGTCGGACATGCCGAGGAGGTCGAAGATGCGGGCCTGGAGCTCGGGGTCCGTGATCCGGATGGAACCGGAGGACAGCTCGATGCCGTTCAGGACGAGGTCGTAAGACTGTGCGCGGACGTTCGCCTTGTCGGACTCGAGGTACTCGAGACATTCGTCCATCGGTGCGGTGAAGGGATGGTGCATCGCCACCCATTCGCCCAGTTCCTCGTCGAACTCGAAGAAGGGCATCTCGACGATCCAGAGCAGGTTGTAAAGGCCTTCCGGAATGAGGTCGAGCTTCTTCGCCATGGTCTGGCGCAGGGCGCCGAGGATGGTGAGCACGTGTTTGTTGTTGGTGTCGCCGATGATGAGGATGAGGTCGCCCTGTTCAGCGCCGCCTCTTTCTACGACGCTGTCAATAAGCTCTTTTGTGACAAACTTGTCGAAGGAAGAGGTGACTTCCTCGTCGACGCGGACCCAGGCAAGGCCCTTCGCGCCGATGCCCTTGGCTTCCTCGGTCAGCTTCTTGATGCCCTTCTTGGACACCGCCGCGGAGCCGCCCTTCGCCGTGATGGCGCGGACCGAACCGCCGCCCTGGACCGGGCCCTCGAAGACGCCGAAGCCGGAGTCTTTCACGAGGTCGGAGATGTCGTAGATCTCCATGCCGTAGCGGGTGTCGGGTTTGTCGGAACCGTAGCGTTCCATGGCATCTTTATAGGTCAGGCGCGGGAGCGGCAGCTGGATGTCGACATCCAGGACTTCCTTGAACGCGCGCTGCATGTAGCCCTCGATCAGACTCAGGACGTCTTCCATCTCGACGAAGGACATCTCGAGGTCGACCTGGGTGAACTCCGGCTGGCGGTCCGCGCGAAGGTCTTCGTCGCGGAAGCAGCGGGCGATCTGCATGTAGCGGTCAAAACCGGCGACCATGGAGAGCTGCTTGTAGAGCTGGGGGCTCTGGGGCAGCGCGTAGAATTCACCGTTGTGGAGGCGGCTCGGAACGAGGAAGTCCCGGGCGCCTTCCGGTGTGGACTTGATGAGCATCGGGGTCTCGATCTCGATGAACCCGTTCTCATCGAAGTAGTCTCTCGTGACCTTCGTCAGCTTGTGACGAAGGAGGATGTTCTTCTGCAGTTCCGGACGACGGAGGTCGAGGTACCGGTACTTGAGTCTCGTGAGTTCGGACGTGTTGCAGTCGTCGACGATCTCGAAGGGCGGGGTCTCGGACTTGCCGAGGATCCGCAGGTCGGTGACGGCGACTTCGACGTTGCCGGTGGGAAGGTCAGGGTTCTTGGAGCTTCTCTCCTTGACGATGCCCTTCGCCATCAGGACGAACTCGGAGCGGACGGTCTCCGCTTTCTCGAAGACGTCTCTGTCCGTCTCATCCCCGAACGCGAGCTGGACGATGCCCGTCCGGTCGCGAAGGTCGATGAAGACGAGCTGTCCGAGGTTGCGGCGCTTGGCCGCCCAGCCGCAGACGACGACTTCTGTTCCGATGAGGTCTTCCCGCACGTCGTTGCAGTACTGCGTGCGTTTCAGTCCGTTCATTCTGTCCATGTGGTGTTTCCTCCCAAAAGTGCGCTGAGGTCGACATTGGCCAGGTCGCCCTCGCTGGTATTGAATTCCGCCTGAAGTGCGGACATGGCGGCGTTCATCGCGATCTGCTGGAAGTCCTCGGCAAAGGTGTCGAGTTTCACTTCCGTGGTCTCGCCGGTCTCCATGTATTTGAGCTGGACGGTGCCGGACTCCAGTTCGTTGTCACCGATGACAGCGGTGAAGTCGGCGCCGGTCTTGTTCGCGTATTTCATCTGCGCCTTGATGGAGCGTCCGACGGTGTCGAACGCGCAGGCCACGCCTTCGGCGCGAAGGTCGTGGATGATCTGAGCCGCTTTGAAGGAGGCGGCGTCGCCGGCCGTGGCGAGGTACAGTGCCATCGGCTCTTCCTTCGGCAGCTCGATGCCCTGGGCCTCGAGGAGCAGCATGAGGCGCTCGATGCCCATGCCGAAGCCGAGAGCCGGGATGGACTTGCCGCCCAGTTCCTCGCAGAGGCCGTCGTACCGGCCGCCGCCGCAGACCGTGCCCTGCGCCCCGATGTCGTGGGACACGAATTCGAAGACGGTCTTCGTGTAGTAGTCGAGGCCGCGGACGATGCGCGGGTTGATGCTGAAGTCGATGTTCATCGCCTCGAGGTACTTCTGGACCTTCTCAAAGTGGTCCTTGCACTCCTCGCAGAGGTAGTCGAGGACGACCGGAGCGTTGTCCTTCAGTTCGTCGGACTCCTCTTTGCAGTCGATGATGCGCATCGGGTTCCGCTCGAGGCGGTCCGTGCAGGTCTCGCAGAGCTCGTCCTTGTGGGCGGTGAAGTAGTCCTTCAGGGCCTTCTGATAGATGGGACGGCAGTGCGGGCAGCCGATCGAGTTGATCTGCAGTTCGAGGCCCTTGACGCCGAGGAATCCGAAGACCTCATCGGCCAGCGCGATGACTTCCGCGTCCTGGGCCGGGCTCGACGTGCCGAAGCACTCGACGCCGAACTGGTGGAACTCACGGAGCCGTCCGGCCTGGGGTTTCTCGTACCGGTAGCAGGAGGTCAGGTAGTAGACCTTCATGGGGCTCGGCTCGTTGAACAGTCCGTGCTCGAGGAACGAGCGGACCGCGCCGGCGGTGCCCTCCGGACGAAGGGTGATGGAACGTCCGCCCTTGTCGTCGAAGGTGTACATCTCCTTCTGCACGACGTCCGTGGTGTCGCCCACGGAACGGTTGAACAGTTCCGTATGTTCGAAGACGGGAGTACGGATCTCTCTGAAGCCGTAGTTCCCGGCGATATCGGCCAGTGTCGCTTCCAGGAAACGGACTTTGTGGCTGTCCATCGGGAGCGTGTCCTGTGTGCCTTTGATGGCTTTCGTAATGAGCGCCATAGGTTCTCCTCCTAAAAGGTGCTTTTTCACCTATACTTGTAACCTATGTATTATAGAATTTTTACATTCGGTTTTCAATGCTTTGCAGAGCCATATTTTCCCGTTCTTCAGCTCCATTTTTGGGCATAGTCACAAGAAAACACGGGAAGACGAAAAAAGCTCCGCGAAAAGCGGAGCTTCTGTGTGACTTTGGTTACTGGACCGTCAGGACCTTGATGGTGTTCGAGGTGCCGGCGCGGCCGTTGACCGAGCCGCCGGTCAGGACGACGGTGTCGCCTTCGACGAGGTTCAGCGCGATGACCGTCTGTTCCATCGCCTCGTAGAACATGACCTCGACGGACTCGTAGTTCTTCGAGAGCATCGGGAAGACGCCCCAGCTGAGGTTCAGCTTGCGCCAGACCTTCTTGTCGGTCGTGCGGCCGATGATCGGGATGGGGCAGCGGAACCGGCTGACCATGCGGGCGGTCTGGCCGGACATGGAGGAGACGACCAGCGCCTTCGCGTCCACGTCGACCGCCATCTGGCAGGCCGCGTGGGACAGGGCGTCCATGGTGCCACGGATCTTGAAGCCGGTGCGGTTGAACGTCTTGTTGAAGTCGATGTGCTCTTCCGTGTTGAGGCAGGCCTCCGCCATGACGCGGACGGCCTCGACGGGGTGCTGGCCGGCAGCGGTCTCGCCGGAGAGCATGACTGCGGAAGCGCCGTCATAGACGGCATTCGCCACGTCGGAGATCTCCGCGCGGGTGGGCCGCGGGTTCTGGATCATGCTTTCGAGCATCTCGGTCGCCACGATGACGCGCTTGCCGAGTTTGCGGCACTTGGACATGAGCAGCTTCTGGATGGCCGGGACTTCGGAGAAGGGGATCTCGACGCCGAGGTCGCCGCGGGCGACCATGATGCCGTCCGCCACATCGCAGATGGCCGCGATGTTGTCGACGCCGGCGCGGTTCTCGATCTTCGCGATGATTTCGATGTCTTTGCCGCCGTTCCGGTCGAGGAAGTTGCGTATCGCCTGGACGTCATCCTTGGTGGAGACGAAGGACGCGGCGATGAAGTCCACGTCGTGCTCGATGCCGAACAGCAGGTCTTCCTTGTCGTGGTCCGACAGGAACTCCGCCTGCATGACGTGGTTCGGGAAGTTCATGGACTTCTTGTTCGAGAGGACGCCGCCGCACTCGACAGTGCAGATGGCCTCCTTGTCGGTCAGTTCATCGACCCTGCAGACGACAAGGCCGTTGTTGACGAGGATGGTGTCCCCCACCGACAGTTCGTTGATGAGGTTTTTGTAGCTGACGGACACCCGGGTGTTGTCCCCGAGGAAGTCTTCGATGGAGAAGGTGAACTTCTGTCCGTCCTCGAGGGTGACCCGGCGGCCGTCGAACTCGCCGATGCGGTACTCGGGACCCTTCGTGTCGAGCATGATGGGGACCGGCGCGTTCAGTTCGTCGCGGATCCGCTTGATGCGCTCGATGCGCTCCGCGTGCTCTTCGTGGGTGCCGTGGGAAAAGTTCAGACGGCAGACGTTCATTCCTTCGGCGATGAGGTGCCGGAGGACGTCATCGTTATCACAGGCGGGACCGACAGTCCCGATGATCTTCGTTTTTCGCATAATATGCCTCCTGGTAAAAAAACCACCTTTTCGAGGGTTTCAGAAAAGGTGGCTTTAGTATACACGTTTTTTGGCATTTGTAAAGAGCGGGATTGCTCAAAAAAAAGTGTCCCGGTTTACTCGGCCGCTTCTTCGGCTGCCGCAGCGGCTTCCTGCTTTTTCGGATTGACGATGTCTCTCCAGTCGAGGTCTCCGCGGGCGAGGGAATGGATGAGGGCTTCAGCCGTCGCGATGTTCGTGGCGACAGGGACGTTATGGACGTTGCAAAGACGGAGCAGGTCCGCTTCGATGGGTTCCATGGGTTTCGGGTTCAGCGGATCGCCAAACATGAGAAGCAGGTCGATCTCGTTGCAGGCGACACGGGACGCGATCTGCTGTTCGCCGCCCTGGTCCCCGCTCAGGAAACTCTGGATCTTGAGACCGGTGGCCTCGGATACGACTTTCCCTGTGGTACCGGTTGCACACAGATTGTGCTGGCTCAGGATGCCCGCATACGCGATGCAAAACTGGGTCATGAGTTCTTTCTTGACGTCGTGTGCAATGATGGCAATGTTCATCCGGCACGCTCCTTTCCTGGGACATTTACTAAATTATTTTAACATAAAAAAAGGGGCGTCACAACAACGTATTGTAAAAAAGCGCCAAAAATGCAACATCTTTGGCGCTCTTCCTTTGCAGTTTTGAATAGTTTGTTCGCGATTTATACCAGCAGTTCACCGTACGGCTGAGCCGTGGCGGCGTTCTCCTTCGGAGAGAAATAGTAGTCGTAAATGTCGGCGGCGACGACCGCGGTCAGCGAACCGGAGTCAGCGGTCTCGACAACGACGGCGACGGCGATCTCCGGGTCCTCATAGGGTGCGTAGGAAATCAGGAAACCGTTGTTGCCCTCGACCTTCTTGCCGTCGATGAGCTTGACGACGTCGGAGGTACCGGTCTTGGCGGCCGCCTTCACAGGCAGGTCCGCGAACGCGCTCCGGCAGAAGCCGATGGTACCGACCTTCAGCATGCCTTCCCGGACGAGCTTCAGCGTGTGGTCGGAGATGTCCAGGGTCTGGGCAACTTCCGGCTGGGTCTGCTGCAGGGTCGTCTTAAAGTCGGCGGTCTTGATGGCGCGGATGAAGTGCGGGGTGTAGCGGGTGCCGCCGTTCGCGATGGTCGACACGTAGTTCGCGAGCTGCAGGAGCGTGAACTGGTTGTCGGACTCACCGATGGCGGTGGTGATGACGTCACCGGCGTACCAGGTGCCGCCCGCCGCTTTTCGCTCTTCGGGGCTCGACACGTGGCCGGTGGCTTCGGGGATCTCGACGCCGGTCTTCTGACCGAGGCCGAACTTCGTGGCCCACTCGTCGATGAGCTCGATTCCCATCTTACGGCCCGTCTCGTAGAAGAAACAGTTGCAGGACACGTTGATGGCGTCCGTGACGTTGTTCGAGCCGTGGGCGGTGTGGTGGGCGCAGTAGAATGTGTGGTCGGAGTAGTAGGTGTAGGCACCGGTACAGTTCCACTTGAACTCGTCGTCGATGATGCCCTCTTCGAGCGCCCCGATGGCGGTGCAGGGCTTGAAGGTGGAACCGGGCTCATAGGTACTCATGACGGCGCGGTTCCAGAGGGGGGCCGTTTCGTCCTGGGCCCATTCGGAGTACTTCTCTTTCCACTCGTTGTTGTCGTAGGTGGGGTACGTGGCGCAGGCGAGGATCTCGCCGGTGTGGACATCTTCCACGACGACGGCCGCGGCACACTTCCGGGCAGCCGAGATGTTCAGGGAGTCCACGCGCTTTTTCAGGGCTTCCTGGGCGACCTTCTGCAGGTTTTTGTCCAGCGTCAGGATGACGGCGTTGCCCTGTTCCGGCAGTGTCGTGAAGGTGCTCTGCGCATTGCCGTCCTGGTCGATGGTGACCGTCTTCGTGCCCCGTTTGCCCCGGAGCTGGTCCTCCATGGCGAGCTCGATGCCGGAGCTGCCGTAGATGTCGGAAATGGTGTAGGCATTGCGGTTGAGTTCATCGATCTCCTGCTTGCCGCTGGCCTTGTCGAGGGCCTCTTCCAGTTCCTTCTGCTTCTCCTCGTACTTCTCGGCGGTGATGCCGGAGACGCGGCCGAGGATGTGGGGCGCAAACATACCGTCGTCATAGACGCGGTAGTTCTCGGCGGTATTTTCCACACCACGGTAGAAGTTCTTGTTCTCCATGATGATGGTGATGAGGTCGGTGGGAACGTCCTCCGCGAAGGTGTAGGGGTAGGACGTGTTGAAGGTGTTGCGGAGCATCTCGACCTGGACCGAGGCGAGGCTCCGGGCGTCCTCCTTCGAGTAGGCACTGAGGTCGTACCGCTTGATGAGCGCGTCCATGCAGTTCTCCGCGGTGGCGTACTCATTGAGGTTCAGGACGTCTTTGGACTTGAGCCACTTGAGATAGGCGGCGTTCTCGTCCTTGTTCTTGAAGACATACTTCCCGGTCTTCTTCGAGACCTTGATGGGCAGGTTGTCGATGTATTCGACGCCGTTCGCATCACAGAGCTGGATGAGCGAGATGATGATCTCGTTGCGCTTCTCCTGTTCCTTCGGGAACGCCGTGGCGTTGAAGGTGACATCGTTGCCGAGGCGGCAGGTGACGAGCATGGAGCCATTGCGGTCGAGGATGTCGCCGCGGGCGGCATCGACCGAGGTCGTGTAGGCGCCGAGGGTGCCGGCGTTGGCGCCGGAGATGAGGGTGGACCAGATGAGCACGCCGATGAGCGCCAGCGCCGCGAGTACGACGATGACGTTGTAGATGATGCCGCGGGTCCTGGAAATACCCATCGTGTTCCCTCACTTTCGTTAGAATTCTAAAGGCTTCTGCCGGTCAGCGAAGGTCCGCGAAGCTGTGGGCCATGGAACTCTTCGGGTAACGTTCGCGGATGGAACGCATGAATCGCCGCAGGGCCAGATAGAAGAGAGGCGTAAAGGCGAAGCTGTACAGCGCAGACGGCAGGTAGTAGGTGAAGTAGGTGACGGCTCCCTGGTCGACGCCCCGCAGGACGACGAAGCAGAGCCAGTGCAGTGTGACATACAGAAGGATGACCAGCGCGCCGAGGATGTTGGCGGTCCACAGGTTGTTCCGCATGAGGTAGTTCATGAGGAGGCAGACCCCGGTGGAGCTCAAAAGGAAGAAGATGGCGTTGAAGCCGTCGAGGTGCGCGGCGGAGACATCCCAGAGGGTTCCGGCAAACAGGCACAGCATGGTGGCCGGCAGGTTGTGCAGGAACATGGCGATGCACACCGTAAGGGGCAGGAGCAGGAAGCAGTGGGCCCCGACGATGGTCGGGAACATGTGGGGCGTGTTCTGCAGCAGATGGCAGAGCAGGATGAGCGCCACAAAGACCACGTTGGTCCAGAGCTTGTGCTTCTGTTCGTTGGACAGCGGGCGCCGCTGCCGCCGGACCGGTCCGGTCTGCGACTGCCGCGTGCGGCTGTCAAAGGTGATGCGTTCCTTCATTACTCGCTCGCCTCCGTCGTGGCGCGTCCGCTGGTGGTGCGGAAGGTGGTCACCGGACGGGTGGTCGTGGTGCGGCGGGCGGTGGTGGAGGAGGTCGTCTCACCGGCCGTGGTGGACTCGGTGGAACCGTCCTCGGACGTCGTGTTGCGGTTCGGGTTGGACTGGACTTCGGGGGAGTCCGCCTCCGCGCCTTCCGCGACGTCGTCATAGGTGGTGGCGACGCCCTGGCCTTCGAAGCTCGTCATGATGAGGGCCTCGGTCAGCTGGGTGACGTCGATGTTCGGTTCGACGACCGCGTATGCGGAGATGTCTTTGTCGTCGTTTCGGACCTCGCGGACCGTGCCGATGATGAGGTCTCTCGGGTAGATGCCACCGACGCCCGCGGTGGCGATGACGCCGCCCTTCGTGAGTTTCGTCTTCCGGTCGAGGCCGGACAGACGGCAGAAGCCCTTCTTGACGATGTCCGCGTCGTTGGTGATGTAACCGCTCTCGCGGGTGCGGATCTCATAGGCGGAGATGGAGATCTTCGGATCGAGGATGGTGGAGACGACACAGTAGGTCGGAGCCACTTTGGTGACGACGCCGACGAGCTGTCCATCGCCGTAGATGACCGGGTCGTTCACTTTGACGCCGGACGCGGCGCCCTTGTTGAACACGAAGGTCGTGAAGTTGTTCGCGGAGTCCTTGCCGATGACCGTGGCCGAGATGACCTGGTAGTCGGGGTGCTCCTCCTTGATGCCGAGGAAGTCCTCGTAGCTCTCCAGTTTCTGTTTGGTCTCCTCGTAATCCGCCAGCTGCTTCTGGGCGCTGATGACCTTGCCTTCGAGGTCGTCGATGCGACGCTCATAGGTCGAGGACCGGGTGAAGAAGTGGCCGATGTTAGAAAAGCCGTTGCCGAGGACAGAGGTCACCCGGGACAGCGGCTGGGTCACGGTGCCGGCGGTCGCGGTGAGCGGGGAGCTCTTGCTGCCGAGCACAGCGGCGAGGATGAGGAAAATGATGAGGATGCCCAAAATGACAGCGAGGATCTTGAACCACAGCGTCTTGACAAACCCTTTCACGTGCATTCAACCTTTCGGTGCATAAATAGTGTGAAAAAGGGACTCCGCGGGGGAGGTCCCTTTTCGTGTTTCACAGTTGTTTCGGCGATTTACTCGTCGTAGTTCTTAGTGCTGGTGAGGCTCAGCATGTCGTTCTCGAGGCAGACACCCGTGCCGTCGACGACGCAGTCGAGGGGGTTCTCCGCCACGTGGACGGGCATTTTGGTCTCCGCGGAGATGAGGCGGTCAAGGCCTCTCAGCAGAGCGCCGCCACCGGTGAGCATGATGCCCTGGTCGATGATGTCCGCCGCCAGTTCGGGCGGAGTCTTCTCGAGGGTGGTGCGGATGGCGTCGAGGATCTGGTTGACGGAGTCGGCCAGTGCCTCACGGACCTCTTCAGACGTGACTTCGATGTTCTTCGGAAGACCGTCGACGAGGTTACGGCCCTTGACGTCGATGGCGCCTTCGCCTTCGTAGGGGTAGGCGGAGCCGATCTTGATCTTGATCTCTTCTGCGGTGCGCTCACCGATGAGGAGATTGTACTTTTTCTTGATGTAGGCGATGATGGCATCGTCGAAGGAGTCGCCCGCGACACGTGCGGAGCAGGAGGTGACGATGTCGCCGAGGGAGATGACCGCGACTTCCGCGGTACCGCCGCCGATGTCGACGACCATGGAACCGGTGGCCTCCGCGACGGGAAGACCGGCACCGATGGCTGCGGCCATGGGCTCCTCGATGAGGGAGACCTGGCGGGCGCCGGCGCTGCGGGCAGCGTCATGAACGGCGCGGCGTTCGACCTCGGTGACGCCCGAGGGGATGCAGATCATGACGCGGGCCTTGTTGAACTTGGAGTTCAGCATGGCTCTGCGGATGAATTCTTTCAGCATGTCTGCGGTGATATCGAAATCGGCGATGACGCCGTCCTTCAGAGGACGGACCGCGGTAATGGAGCCGGGGGTACGGCCGATCATTTCTTTTGCTTCTGCGCCAACGGCAACGACCTTGTTCGGGGTGGAACGCACGTCGACAGCGACGACGGAGGGCTCACGGATGACAATGCCCTTGCCCTTGACGAAGACCAGCGTGTTGGCGGTACCAAGGTCGATACCAATGTCCTGAGTGAATAACATGTTTTCATTGACTCCTTTCGAGAGTTCTTGAAGAGTTCGGGAGCCCGCCTTCGGACGTGTTCCGAGACTGCTCCACCATACCTAAGTATTATATAACAGGGGCCTTTTAGATTCCATTGTAAAAAACGCTAAAGCTTTCCTGCACTTTTTCGACACTTTTTCTACAATCCGCAAAGGCCGATTTTTCGCGTATCTACATGTTGTGGTGGGCGATTTACTCCGGCACAACGTCGTGCTCCCGGAGCGCGCGGTACACCCGCGCCGCCGGCAGCCCGACGACGGTCTCATAATCCCCACGGATACCCTCGACCAGCACGCGGCCGAGGCCCTGGATGCCGTACGCGCCGGCCTTGTCCATGGGCTCGCCCGTCCGGATGTACCGGTCGATCTCCTCGTCGGTCAGTTCGAAGAACGTGACCTCCGTCGCCTCGACGAACGTCTCGGTATGTTCGACGGTCCCGTCTTCCCCGACGGTCACGAGCGCGACTCCGGTGCACACTTCATGGGTCCGCCCCGAAAGGCTTCGGAGCATCCGGAACGCGTCCTGTTCATCGCTCGGTTTTCCCATCACTACGCCATCTAAGACGACTACCGTGTCTGAGCCAAGGTAGAGTCCCGGCTGCTGTACAGCGGCAAGAGCTTTCCCTAGAGCCAGCTTCTGGACACCCTCTTTCGGGTCATCCAGCGCCACCGTCGACTCATCATAATCGCCGGTTTTTATCTCGAACTGATATCCGAGTTCTTCGAGTATTTCTTTTCTTCTGGGGGACCCAGAAGCCAGAATGAAATGCATTGTAATTTCCTTCTCTTTTGGGTATTCAGGTCGGGCTTTCGACGGAACCGATCGAAAGCCCGACCGCCTCATCAAATCTTCTTTCCGTCGAGTTTGCCGAGGTTCAGGAGGTCCTTGTACTTGAGGACCGCCATGGCGGTCTTGGAGTCCCGGATGTCGTTGTCGTAGATCATCTCGAGGGCGCTCGTGAAGGAAACTTTCTTCACGTTGAGGAATTCGTCGTCGTCGAGCTCCTGTCCGACGTCGGACAGGCCCCGGGCGGCGTACAGCCGGATGATCTCGTTGGTGTAGCCCGGGCTCGGGTAGTCCCAGCCGAGGTCGAACCACTCGGTGGCGACCATGCCGGTTTCCTCCCTCAGCTCTCGCTTCGCGGCCTCGAAGGGGTCCTCCCCCGGTTCCAGTTTGCCGGCGGGCGCCTCGAGCACGTCCTCCATGTAGGGGTACCGGAACTGCTCGACGAGCAGGACGGACCCGTCGTCCTGAATGGGCAGGACACACACGCCGCCCGGGTGTTCGACGACTTCACGGCCCCGTACATCGCCGTTCGGCATGAGGGCGTCATCGTTGCGCACGGTCAGGATGCGGCCCCGGAACACGTACACTTTTCGGATGGTTTTCTCTTTCGTCTCCATAATCAAACTCCGTTGGAAAAAAGGGGCACCGACGGCGCCGGTACCCCTCTGGTTATGTTCTTTTGGCGATGTGCCGTCAGTCCTCGTATTCGACTTCGAACTCGAGTTTCTCGTGGCACTTCGGGCATTCGATGCCGCCCTGTGCAAGGATGCTGTCATCGATGAACATGACGTGGCCGCAGGACGGGCACTCGACTTCGTAGGTGTCTTCTTCCGGCTCGGCTTCACGCTCGACGACTTCTTCGACTTCCTCGACGGGAGCTTCTTCGACGACTTCCGGCTCTTCGTCCGGCCATGCGATGCCGGAGGCGGCAGCAGCGGCGGCGGGAGCGGCGACTTCTTCGAAGACAGAGGTCTCTTCGGCAGCGGCAGCTTCCGCGGCCTCGGCCTCGGCGACGACTTCGTCGGCAGCGGCGAAGATGGCGTCATCATCGAGTTCTTCTTCCTCTTCGACGACTTCTTCAACCACTTCTTCGACAGGAGCTTCTTCGACGACTTCCTCGACAACTTCTTCTGCCGGAGCTTCCGCGAACAGTTCGTCCGCAGCTTCTTCTTCGGCCGGAGCTTCCTCAGCGGGAGCTTCGTCGGTCGTGTAGACTTCGAACGCTTCGTCTTCGTCTGCGTCCAGCTCGTCGAACTCATCTTCGGTGAGCTCTTCGACTTCAAAGCCCTCAAAGAGAATGGCTTCGAGGTCCCCAAGGTCCATATCGATCTCGTCGACGCGGTCGGTCATCTCTTTGAGATCGGCAGCGTTCTGGTCGATGGCGTTTACGATTTCATCAAACGCTTCGAGAATGCCTTTGATGAGTTTGGACTCGGACTTGCCGGAATCCAGGTTGAGGCCTTCTTCCAGGCCTTTCAGGTAAGCAACTTTTTCGGACAGTTTCATGTTGGGGTCCTCTCTTTCTCTTTTACGGGTTTTTGTTTTGTCTGTGTGTGTTTGTTTTGTGATTTATGCGCGGCCCATGTACTCGCCGGTACGGGTGTCGATCTGAATGACTTCGCCCTCGTTGATGAACAGCGGGACGCGGACTTCAGCACCGGTTTCGACGGTAGCGGGTTTGAGCGTGTTGGTAGCGGTGTTGCCGGCAAGACCGGGCTCCGTGTGGGTGACTTCGAGTTCGACGAAGTTCGGGCAGTTCAGACCGAAGACTTTGCCCTTGTAGGACAGGACCTGGCAGGTCATGTTCTCTTTGACGAACTTGAAAGCGTCGGGAAGGTCGGACTCATTGATCGGGACCATGTCGAAGGTCTCGGGGTCCATGAAATAGTAAAGGTCGCCATCGCTGTAGGAGAAGTCCATGTCTTTTCTCTCGATGAAAGCGGTGGGGAACTTTGCGCTCGGGTTGTAGGATTTTTCGGTGATGGAACCGGTGATGACGTTCTTCGTCTTGGTGCGGACGAAAGCCGCGCCTTTACCGGGTTTGACGTGCTGGAATTCCACGACCTGGAGGACCTGTCCGTCCTCTTCGAATGTTACGCCGTTTCTGAAATCTCCTGCAGAAATCATGTGTAAAACCTCCAATAGGGTATTCAAACTTAAAGTTAAAATTATTGTACAGTAGGAACCGCCTTTTTGCAAGGTTGACGGTCCAGTTTTCCTTATAAAACAACGAGTTCTTTCGTCAGATGACAGAAGTTCCGGTGACCGTCGGGGGTGACGAGGACCATATCTTCGATGCGAACACCGAATTTACCGGGCAGGTAGATGCCGGGCTCGACGGTGACGACCGCGTTCTCCCGGATGGTCTCCTCGGATTTCGGGCCGGCGAAGGGGTGCTCGTGGATCTCGACGCCGACGCCGTGGCCGGTGCTGTGGCCGAAGTACTCGCCGTAGCCTGCGTCCGCGATGATGTCGCGGCAGGCCTTGTCGAGGTCGAAGGCCGAGATGCCCGGGCGGACATAGTCGAGGCCCGCCTGCTGTGCCTTGCGGACGGTCTCGTAGACGTTGACCATCTCTTCGGTCGGCTGGCCGACCGCGAAGGTGCGGGTGGTGTCGGAGTGGTAGTGGTCATAGAGGGCGCCGAAGTCGATGGTGAGGAAGTCCCCCGCCTCGATGAGTTTCTCCCCGGGCACGCCGTGGGGCTTCGAGGAGTTGGCGCCGCTGACCGCGATGGTGTCGAAGGAGATGCCGTCGGCGCCGAACTTGCGCATGAGGTACTCGAGTTCGTTCGCGAGGTCCCGCTCCGCGACACCGGGTTTCACCATGTGGAGCAGTTCTTCGAGGGCCTTTTCGGCGATGTCCTGGGCCTTCTGCATCTTTTCGACTTCTTCTTCACACTTGATCTCCCGGATGCCGTTCGCCAGCGTGTCGAGCCGGTTCGAGACGTTGAAGGAGTAAGTGGGGAGCATTTTGCGCCAGGTGCCCAGTTCGGACAGGGTCATCCGGTCCGCCTCGACGAGGATCTCCGTGCAGTTGTGTTTCTGCAGGAGGTCGAAGACCTGCTGGTAGACCTGGCCCTGCAAGAGGACCCGCGCCTCGGTCACCGCGCTGCAGGCCGCCTCATAGTACCGGCTGTCCGTGATGAAGGTGCTCTCTTCCGGCATGACCAGAAGGGTGCCGTTGGAGGACGCGAAACCGGTGAAGTAGAGACGGTTCTCCTCGCTGAGGATGAGCGCCGCCTGGGTAGATTTGAGCTGCGACGCAAGGGTTGCGATGTTCATAGTGTGGTTCCTTTCGTTATGTGAAGGTCCGGGCGGTCATTCCCACCGCGCCGAGACCAGTCGTTCGAGCTTTCGCTTCAGGAGGAAAAAGCCTTCCCGCTTGTCCTCCTCATAGGGTTCGACCCAGATGCTTTTACACCCCGCGAGGTTCGCCCCGAGGATGTCTGTGAAGAGCTGGTCCCCCAGCATGAGCATCTTCTTTGGCGATGTACGGAGTGTGAGAACCGCACGGAAGTACCCGAAGGGGGCCGGCTTCGCCGCCATGCCGATGACGGGGATGCCGTAGTGGTCCGCGAGGACCTTCGCCCGCTCCGCCTTCGCGTTCGAGAGGAGCAGCACTTTGAGCCCCGCCTCCTTCATGGAGCGGACCCAGTCTTCGGTGCCTGGCAGCGGGTCGGTGGTGAGGTCATAGGACGAGGTGTTGTCGGCATCGATGAGGACGGCTTTACAGCCGAGGGCCTTCACCGTGGCCGGCGTGACGTCCGTCAGGTACCGGCACTTCGCGTCGGGTTTCAGCAGTTTCATGGGAATCACCTCAAAAAGAAACCGGCCGCAGGTGCTCCCTGCAGCCGGTATAAGTTCAAGACTTATTTGTATTTGCGCTTGCGAGCTGCCTCAGATTTCTTCTTACGCTTGACAGACGGCTTCTCGTAGTGCTCTCTTTTGCGAACCTCTTTAATGACACCGTCTCTGGAAGTCTGTCTCTTGAAACGTCTCAGTGCGCTGTCGATGGATTCGTTCTCTCTGACTTTGATTTCGCTCATTGTATGTTGTCCCTCCCTTCAACTGTAGCAGGGTTACTAGCCATTAGTACGACTCATTATACAACCCGCTGTGGAGGTTGTCAAACAAAAAAGCCCTGCCCGGAGACCCGGGCAGGGGCAGACAGTCGTAATTATTCGACTTTCAGGAATTCCTGGCACTCTTTGTAGCTCATGAGCTTGAAGTTGCCGCTTCTTTCCTTGTACTCTTCCACAGCAGCGAAGGTTCTGGCGGCGAGTTCTTCCTTGCCCTTGAGGGGCTTGCGGGTGAACGCGTTGATGCCGAAACGGGCGAAACGCTTGGTGAGAAGATAGATGTAGATGAAGTCGAAGATCGCGCAGATGGCGCCGAGGCAGTAGACGAACCACTCGATCTCGTTGCCGCGGCCGACGGTCCAGATGGTACCGAGGGCGGTCGGTGCGAGCGTACCGATGCACTTGAGGACGGCGACCCAGACGCTGAGGCCTTCGATGGTCTCTCTCGAGAACATGTGGACGCAGAACAGCATGGACATGATCGCGTTCATCAGGTAGGCGGCGAACATCGGGGAATCCGGAAGGTTCGGCCACTGCGGGTTCATCATGAGGATGGACACGAAGATGATGGCGAACGTGCAGAGCTTGACGATGTAGTAGGACCAGTCATAGCCCGGGAAGCGCCTGGCATAGAACATCTTGGCATACTTGAGGTCAAGAATGAACATGATGGCGTCGAACGCGACCCAGAGGTAGATGCCCCAGCGGGTGACGGGTTCCGGATACGGGACCAGGAACGCGAACTGGAACTCCCAGGAGAAGTTCATGGAAAGGCAGACCCACGGCATGGACGGCGCGTGGTCTTTGTGGAGGCGCCAGATGATGATCAGGTAGACGCCGGTCCAGGTCAGCGCACTGAGGGCAATCAGGAAAATGGAACCCCAACCCATGTTGGCGAACATATCCTGGATCCAGAGGCGCCAGCCTTCGTAGGGAGTCTCCATGACGGTGTTGCCCCACTGCACGCCGGGGTGCTGGGTCAGGCCCGCGAGGATCCCCTTGATGAAATTGAGAATCATTGTTACTATTCCTCCTTTTCTCAATCACAAATGTAGCGTATTGCTTTATACGCGTACAAATTCACTTTTACTATACAGTATCCCGTTGACGGCCGTCAACGATTTTTCGCCACAAATCGCCAAAAAGAGGGGTTATTCGGTCAAATTTCTTTGTACGTGTATGAAATTTTGTCCTTGTACAAAAAATTGTACGGTAACGTTTTTCGAAATGTGTTATACTACCGCCGTAATCTGAATCAGTGCCGTTTTTCGGCACTCGCTGTAAAGGAGCATATTATGAAACAGACCCAGAAATACCTCGCGGAACAGGAGCGCATCGCCCGCATCGCGTTCAAGCTGTTCGCCGAGACCGGCTATGCCAAGACCCCCCTGTCCGTCATCGGAAAGGAAGCCGGCGTGCAGAAGAGCCTGCTTCAGTACTACTTCCCGAAAAAAGCCAAGTTCATCGAACTGTTCATCGAGACGTCATTCTCCCTGGTCATCGACCAGGTCATAGAGTCCATCCGGGCCCGGGAAGCCGAAGAGGAAGCCGCCGCGTTCGACGACGACCTCGTCGCGGTCGACCCCTTTGACGATGACGATGACGACGAGTTCACCGGCGCCGAGCTCGTGGAACTCCTCTATGACATCGCCTACTTCGAGTTCTGGTACGTCACCAGCTGTCCCTCCACCGAGGCGCTGCGCATGGACGTCATGGAGAACTACAACACGGCACAGCTCGTCGTCCAGTGCATCTGCGACTGGATCTTCGACCACATGTCCGACCTCGACGACGACATGAAGGACCGTCTGTACGACACCATCACCTTCTGCGTCGGCGGCGGTTTCGAGTACGCCTGCATGAAGATCGAGAAGAACGAGCCCGTCGACGTCGGCTACATCGTCGGCAACGCCATGGACTTCGTCGTGAACGCCCTCGGCTTCGACTCCTCCCTCTTCAAGATCCGCAAGGAGATGTCCACCGAATGGCTGCTCCGCACCGCAGACGCTGTCGATGCCGTCACCTTCGGCGGTTGAACAAGTACCCTTACCCTCTGCAAAGAAATACAGATTGGCGCTTACCAAGCGGACCCTCGTACGGTTTCCCCGGCGGGGGTTCGTGGTTTTTAAAGGGAAAGTGTTTCGTTCTTGACTTTGTCCCTGCTTTGGTGCATACTCTTTGGTAACATAAACCTATCAGCTCAGTAGGTAATAGGAAGTGAGCCGGATGACACCGCAAACCCCTCAGCATACGCCGGTCGAAGAGACCCTGCGCCGTCTGATCTATGAAAAGTACATCGCCCCGACCGAACGGCCGAAAAAGGCCTGTGCCGGTCTCGAATTCGAACTGCCCGTCGTGAACCTCGACAAAAAGCCCGTCGACTTCTCCGTGGTGCACGCCCTGACGGACGCGTTCCTCTCCCGGTTCGACTTTTCGAACGTTCTCCGGGACGACAACGGCGACATCTACAACGCCACCGACCCCGGCACCGGCGACTGTCTGTCCTACGACTGCAGCTTCAATACGCTGGAGTTCTCCTTCGGGATCGATGAGGACCTGAGCGACATCTACGACCGTTTCTGCCGTTACTATTCGTTCATCCAGGGCTTTCTCCTGCCCCGCCGCCACACGCTGACGGGCATGGGGCTGAACCCGTACCGGCATTTCAACAACAATGTCCCCATCGCCAACGGCCGCTACCGGATGCTGCTCCACCACCTCGAGTCCTACCCGAAGTACCCGCGCACCATCCTGTTCCACGACCGGCCGAATTTCGGCCTCTTCAGCTGCGCCTCCCAGGTCCAGCTGGACGCCCAGAAGGACACGCTTGTCGAGACCCTCAACACCTTCACACGGCTGGAGCCGGTGAAAGCGCTGCTCTTCGCGAACTCTCCCTGGGAGGACTTCCTCTGCTCGCGGGACTATTTCTGGAAGCACAGCATGCACGGGGTGAACCCGCACAACGTGGACATCTACGACAAAAAGCTCACCTCCGTCGACGAGGTGGTCGCCTACATCCGCACCATGTCTCTCTACTGCGTCGAACGGGACGAGAAGTATATCAACTTCCCGCCGACTCCGCTCGAGACGTACTTCCGGCAGGACCACATCGACGGCGAATACTACGACGTCTATGAGGGGCGGTTCAACAAGATCCGCTTCATCCCCGAGTGGGACGACCTTCAGTACCTGCGGTCGTTCAAGTTCGATGACGTCACATTCCGCGGCACCATCGAGTTCCGCAGCGCCTGTGAGCAGCCGGTGCGGGACATCATGACCGTCGCCGCCTTCCAAACCGGACTCATGGAGGTCCTGCCGGAGCTGAACGAACGCCTCGACAACGCCGGCTTCCTCTACGACCAGGGGTACAGCTACCTCGAGTTGCGGGAACTGCTGGTCAAACGGCATCTGCCCGACTTCGTCCGGGAAGAAGACCTCGAAGTGCTCCTGGGCGATGTGATCGACCTGGCCGCCGAGGGCCTGCGCCGCCGGGGACGGGGCGAGGAGAAATTCGTGCAGAACCTCTACTCCCGTGCCGCGCACCTCATGAGCCCGGCCCGGGTCCAGGTCGAAGGACTGGAAAGCGGCGTGCCGCTGGAGTATTATATTAATGATTACGCCGCTCTCGACTGAGCGCGCAGACACTACACCGGAAGGAGGACTCGACCATGCTGAAACTGCCGCAGGAGCAGCTGCAGGAACTGCTGCTGACCGGCCATTTCGGGCTGGAAAAAGAGAGCCTCCGGGTGACTGAAGACGGGCGGATGTCCCACACCCCGGACCCGTTTTTAGACCACCCGAACATTACCAAAGACTTCTGTGAAAATCAGACCGAGATCAACACCCCGGTCGCGGACTCCGCGGAAGAGGCCCGGAACATGCTCTGGGACCTCCATACCGAGATCGAACGCACCCTCGCGGCCATGGAGCCCCGGGAGTACCTGTGGCCGTTCTCCAACCCGCCGTATATCGCCGATGAGGAGGACATCCCCATCGCCCAGTTCCCCGGAGAGGACTTCCACAAGACCGCCTACCGGGAGTACCTGTCCGGCCGCTACGGCCGCCACGTCATGACCTACTCGGGCATCCACTTCAACTACTCCTTCTCGGAGGAGCTGCTGAAAGCGGACTACGAGGCGCGCCAGAAGATGTATGAGGTCGGCACGTACCAGAACTACAAGGACCAGTTCTATCTGGAACTTGCGAAGAAGGCAGCCGCGTACGGCTGGCTCATCACGGCGGTCACCGCCGCGAGCCCCGTCCGGGACAGTTCGTTCCTGGAGCCCGGCACCTCCGGCGGAGCCGTTTTCACCGGCAAAGCCTCCCAGCGCTGCGCCGAGACCGGCTACTGGAACGCGTTCACGCCGGTGTTCGACTACAAGACCCTGGAGGGGTACATCGCCGGCATCGAATACTTCGTGTCCAAGGGCCTGCTGGCGGCGCCCAGCGAGCTCTACTTCCCCGTGCGGCTGAAGCCCCGCGGGCTCAACACCCTCGACAACCTGCGGACGCTCGGCGCCTCCCACATCGAACTGCGCATGTTCGACCTGAACCCCCTCGACCCCGTGGGCCTCGACCTTCGGGACATCAAGTTCGGAGAGCTGTTCCTCGGCTTCCTCGCCGGCACCCAGGACTTCTTCTTCCCGGAACAGGACCAGGTGCAGGCGGTCCAAAACTTCAAGAAGGCCGCTTACTACGACCTCGAGCGCACGAAGATCATCATCCTCGGCGGCCGGAGCAGCACCGTGGCGGAAGCCGGGAAACTCATGCTCCACCAGATGAAAGAATTCTACCGGGACTTCGCCGACGAAGTGCAGGACATCCTCCGCTTCGAAGAGGCCAAGTTCCTCGACCCCGCGAACCGGTACGCGACGAAGGTACGCGCCCTCGCCGGTGACGACTTCGCGGCATACGGATTGCAACTCGCAAAAGAAAGGCAGGCAGAGACCCTTGTGTGAACTGTTCGGGGTGAACTCCGCGCGGCCGGTCCGGACGAACGACCTGCTGCAGGACTTCTTCACCCATTGCTGTGACCACCCGCAGGGCTGGGGGATCGCCCTGTGTGACCACGGCGTGTCCATCGAGAAAGAGCCCAAAAAGGCGTCGACGAGCGCGTACCTCAAAGAGCGCATGAACTCGTCCATCCTGGCCCGGAACCTGCTCGCCCACATCCGCCTTGCCACCATCGGCAACATGGAATACGACAACACGCACCCCTTCGTGGGCTATGACATCTCCGGACGGACGTGGACGCAGATCCACAACGGCACCCTCTTCGAGGCGCCGGACGTCGACCCGTACTTCTACCGGGAACGGGGTTCGACCGACAGCGAGCGGATGCTCCTGTACTTCCTGGACCGGGTCGAAGAGGCCACTCTGAAAGCCGGCCATCCGCTGAACGCGGACGAGCGGACCACCCTCGTCGAGAAGACCCTCGCCCACCTGACGCCCCACAACAAGATCAATGTGCTGCTGTTCGACGGTGAGCAGCTCTATGTCCACACGAACTACAAAGGGTCCTTACACGTCTGTGAGGATGGGCGTTCCGCCTGGTTCTCGACCCTGCCCCTCCGGCACGGAGACTGGGAACCGCTGCCGATGAATCGCCTCCTGGTCTACAAAAACGGGCAACGCATCTACGAAGGCGCCTCCCACGGCCACGAGTACATCGACAACCCGGAGGACCTGCGGTTCCTCGAAAACTTTGCTCTGCTGTAAGGCAAAAACGTTTCCAAGAGCACTCCGACGGGGTGCTCTTTTTTGATTCCATTTAAGGTCTGTGGTATATATATGGTAACGACCTTACTACTAATTCACACAGCAAGGAGTGTTTCCTATATGACGGAACTCTGGCAGGAAGTCGTCGCGTTCTTCGCGTCGTGGGGCGAGCGGTGGCCGCAGATCGTCATCGGCGCCGTCGTCTTCCTTCTGCTTACGCTTCTCTCGAAGAAGCTGACCGAACTCATCGGTTTCATCATCAAAAAACTGTTCACCCGCTGGCCGAAGACTGGCTCGGACATTTACGGAGCGCTCAAGAACCCGCTCCGGGTCTTCTTTGTTGTCCTCGGCGTGGAACTCGCATTCCTCATCATCTCGCCGGAGACGAAGTGGATGACCTTCATCGACAAGCTCTTCCGTATGGCGAACATTTCGCTCATCGCCTGGGTGCTTTTGAACTACACGCCCGCGGCCACACGGCAGATCATCCGCTTCAACGACGAGAAGAACGTCAACCAGTCCGAGGTGGCCATCCGGTTCATGGCGATCATCCTGCGCATCGTCATCGTCTCGCTGCTCGCGGTCATCCTCATCTCGGAGATGGGCTACAACATCAACGGCATCATCGCCGGTCTCGGCCTCTCCGGTCTGACCCTGTCCCTGGCCGCTCAGAACACGGCGAGCAACCTGTTCTCGGGCTTCGAGATCATTACAGACAAGCCCTTTGACGTGGGGGACTACATCGCCACCGCATCCGCCGAAGGCTTTGTCGAAGACATCACCATGCGCTCCACCCGCGTGCGCACCCGGGACGACCTCGTGGTCACCATCCCGAACGCCACCCTCATGAAAGAGGCCATCACGAACTACTCCCGCACGCAGCTCGGCAAGGCGGTCACGTTCCCCGTCAGCCTGACCTACGACACGACCACGGAGCAGCTGCAGCGCATCTGTGGCGATATACGCAAGTACCTCGAGGACAGCGACGACGTCGACAACTCGATCATCTCCGTCACCTTCAAGGACTTTGGCGATTCGAGCCAGGACCTCGAGGTCACGTACTTCACCGTGACGACTGACAAGTACGAGAACCTGAAGGTCCGGGAGGACGTGAACTTCGCGATCCGGCGCATCGTCGAAGAAGCCGGCGCGAGCTTCGCCTTCCCGACAACGACGGTGCATGTGGAGAAAAGCTAAACAGCATAACGATGTCCGTCGGATGTCATAATCGCACCGGAGCGTACTCCGGAGGAGTTGGAATCCAACCTCTCGCGAGGAGCGGACCTTATGACAGACGGCGGATCAGCGTTCTGCTGCTTCTATAATTGCAGAAAACACCCCCTGAGGAGCAGATCCTCAGGGGGTGTGTTGTTCTTCTTACTTCAGGAAGTCCAGCATGTACTCGACGGCGAGGTCGGTCTGGGCCTGCGGGAAGCAGTGGCCGGCGCCCTTGATGACTCGGTAGTCCGTTCCCTTCGGGAGTGCTTTGCGGACCTTCTTCACGTCGCCCTTCGAGACGAACATGTCGCGGCCTGCAGCCACATACTGCACCGGCGCTTTGATGTTCTTGAGTGTCTTGACATCCGGCTTTTTCACGTGGCCCGTGAAGAAGCCAAGGGACTCGCCGGCATCGGGGTCGGCGAAGGGAGCGGTGAAGCGCTTCGCGTCGAAGGACTTCGCGTAGTCCTTGTCCCAGCTCATGACGTACATGAACAGCTGGATGGGCTTGTTCAGACGCTTGATGACGTTCGCTTCGAGGGTGAGGAGTTTCACCATACGGTCCTGCGTGAACCGCTCCGCCTGCGCGTCCGTCGAGTTGCGCATGAACATCGGGGCGTTCAGGACGAGGGCCTTGACATGTTTCGGTGCGAGGAGCGCGACTTCCATCGCCACGGAACCGCCCATGGAGTGGCCGTAGAGGATGAAGCCCTTGCCGTCGTCGAGGTCGGCGATCATCTTTGCAATGACATCTTTCGTCGGGACGTAGTCGATGCCCTTGGTCTCGCGGGTCGAGTAACCGAAGGACGGCATATCGGCGCGATACACGGTGTAACCTTTTGCGTTCAGCTTTTCGACGAGTTCATCGTAGAACATGGTGTTCATCCAGAAACCGTGGAGGACAAAGACCTTGCCTTTTTCTTTGCCGGCCGCTTTGTCGACGCGGTAGTGGATGGCGTAGTCGCCGCACACCCAGTACTGGGAGTTCTCGAACGGCTTCAGTATGGCGCGTTCCTGCGCGGCTTTCTGGAACGGGGTCAGTTCGACGACCGGTTCCGCCGCGGTTTTTTTGCGGCTCTTTTTCCAAACATTTGACATGCCTCCTTACAGAGTCGAGGTACATTACTTCTTTATTATACATGTACAACTGTCAAATGAACAGTAACTTTTTGAGAGCACAAACTGAAGATTCTGTTTAGAAATATTCCGGCAGGTACGGCAATGTGAACTCCCAGGTATGGGCGAGGCACTCCTGCGCCGGCTTCACGATGGTCGCGATGGCCCAGGCATGGTTCCCGATGAGCCCGCCGCACTTGTGGACGTCATAAGGCACGCCGGCCGCCTTCAGTTCTTCAATGACATCGAAGGCTTCATAGCGCAGTTTGTCTCTCGTCGACCAGATGACGAAGGTCGGCGGGAAGCCGGGGCCGATGAGCGGAGACGCAAGTTTCCCCTCGTCCGTCTGCACCCAAGCCTTCGCCTCTTCATAAGACTTGTCGAGGAAGGTGGTAACGAACATCTTCATGTCCGGGAACTCGGACTGCCCCTTGTTCTCGTCCAGCAGGCGTTCCATGTCGATGCACCCGCAGATGTCGACAAGCGCTTTCGGTTTGAACTGCCCCGCGTGCCGGAATTTGAGGCCGGTGCGTTCGAGCCAGGAGGGGTCCATCGCCGCGGAACCCACATGCATGACATAGTAGCCGCCGGCACTCTCCCCTGCCACGACGGCGTTGTCCGGGTCGAAGCCCCACTCCTCCGCGTGGTCGAGGATGAAGTCGAGGGCGTCGTACACCTCCTGGACCTGGCCGGGGTAGGTCATCTGCGGGGCCCAGGTGTAGCTGACCGAAGCACAGAAAAAGCCCTTCTTCGCCCAGTTCATGATGTATGTGTTGCGCATGTCCGTCACGCCGGAGACCCAGCCGCCCCCGTGGATGTACACGAACAGCGGTTTCTTCTGCCCGGCGAGGTCCTTCCGGGAAATGGTGTTGATCCACTCCCGCTTCTTCGGGCCGTACGCCACTTTGTGGCAGTATTCGAGCTCTTCGGGCATCTTCCGGTACAGGATGGCCCAGGCCAGGCACTCCGTGAAGTTGTACCAGCCCTGTCCGAGCATGCCGCGCAGGTATCGTTTTGCATTCATATTCTTCTCCCCTTTCGCGATGTATGTTTCGTTTCAGCCCCATTATAGCACAGAAAAACACCCGCTCCGAGTCGGAACGGGTGTCGTTTGTTTCATGCAGTTGTCGGGCGATTTACTTCGCCACGATGTTCACGAGGCGGCCTTTGGGCTACCCATATGGCAGTACAAAAGGTACTGGTCATTTTTTCATCGCACTCCAATCTCGAAATTAACGGGCTATAGTACCTACTCTGCAGGTAATAGTACCCCGTCTCCTGATCCTGATAATACCCTCTGTACCGCAGTGGGTTCGCATTGGCGATAGCGAGTTGCGTGGTGTTGCCGG
>Ga0256407_10001428_pt1 | contig 50380 bp, 39 predicted proteins | sample RumenRJG_04DNA_FD_193489 | JGI IMG/M metagenome (GOLD analysis project Ga0256407, IMG submission 193489) | Bovine rumen microbial communities from Lethbridge, Alberta, Canada - RJG_04 | ecosystem: Host-associated > Mammals > Digestive system > Stomach > Rumen | place: Canada: Alberta...
GATCAAATGGATCAAGGAGAAGAGCGACGAACAGTGGAGTCCCGGGGAGATATGGTATGAGCTTACCAACAAGAGGGATGACGAGAGGACCATCAGCTATGCCGAGTGCCATGACCAGGCGCTGGTTGGGGACAAGACGATAATCTTCAGGCTGATGGACAAGGAGATGTACTTCTCCATGAACAAGGATTCCCAGTCTCCGATAGTCGACAGGGGGATCGCGCTGCATAAGATGATCCGGCTTGTGACTCTTGCGACGGCGGGGGACGGCTACCTCAATTTCATGGGCAACGAGTTCGGCCATCCGGAGTGGATAGACTTCCCTCGCGAGGGGAACGGATGGTCTTACAAATATGCCCGCAGACAGTGGAGTCTGAGTGAGCCGGACTATCTGAGATATAAATATCTCAAAAATTTTGACAAGGCAATAATAGGCCTCGCTAAAGAAGGTAACGTTTTAAGTGAAAAACCGCTCCTGCTGAGGGCTGACGAGGAGAAGAAAGTGTTGATTTTCATACGCAAAAGTTATATCTTTGCATTCAATTTCCACCCGGTGGAATCGTTTGCCGATTATGGTTTCGAGGCCCCGGAAGGGGAATACCGCCTGGTGCTTGATTCCGATGAGAAATCATATGATGGATTCAGCCGTGTGAAAATCGGGGAGAGGCACCTGACAAGTCAGAAGACGCTGAAGCTGTATTTGCCTAGCAGATGCGCTCTGGTTTTGAAGAAAGTATAAATTCTTATAGACATGGCTTTTTTGAAATTCAATAAGGCTGAGCTTGTGAATCTGTCGTATTCGCTGAAGAGGGAGATTATCCTCGCGAACAAGACAGGTGCGATCTGCAACACAAGTATCGTGACATGCAATACACGGCGTTATCACGGTCTTCTTTCCGTCCCTATAGATAATTTCGGAGGCGGAATGTATATGCTGCTGTCGTCTGTCGACGAGACGCTCCTCGTAAGAGGGAAGCCTTTCAATCTCGGAATCCACTGCTATGGAGATATCTATGAGCCAAGAGGCCATAAGTATATCATCGACTTTGGAGCCGATCCTGTACCGGAAGTTGTCTATAAGGTCGGCGAAATCATTTTCGCAAAGAAGATTCTCCTGACTCCCGACAAGGATCAGGTCATGATAAGATACGAACTGCGTCAGGCCCCTTCCAGAATCGAGCTCCAGCTTAAGCCTTTCCTGGGTTTCAGGAACCTGAACAGCCTTACGTCCCAGAACCCTCAGGCCCGCACTGCTTTCAAGAAAGTCCGTGGCGGAGTAGCCTTCAACATGTACGATGGTTTTCCGGATCTCAACCTGCAGCTGAACAAGGCCGAAAGCGAATTCAAGCCGGCGCCATACTGGTACAACGGGATCACGTATTCCGATGAATACCGCCGCGGCTTCGACTGCCGCGAGGATCTTTTCGTGCCGGGTTATTTCACCCTCGAGATGGAAGAGGGGGACAGCGTCATCCTTTCCGCCAGCGTAGACGAGATCGGACCGAGACTGCTCAACAGCCGTTTCAACAAGGAAATCGAGGCGATGGGGACAATAGAAAGCTACCACGAGCAGCTCGTTCATTGCGCGGATCTGCTCAAGCGCTGCCGCGGCGGCCGCCACCAGATTACCGCCGGATTCTCGTGGCTGTATACTGGCCTGCTCAGAGAGACTCTGAATGCTCTCCCGGGACTGACCCTGTTTGCCGACGGAAATACTGAAGAATTCGAAGCCATCCTCGATGACCTCATCGCCAACGAGGAGGAGAGGCTTTACCATAGGACTACTCAGGTGGAGGCCCCGTTGCGACTCGCCTGTGTGCTCCAGGAATACATCGATTTCGGTGCAGACGCCCGTAGCGTCTGGAAGAAATACGGAGACACTGTCAAGGGTATCATCGAGAGTTATGCCCCGGGCCACAGGAATGAGATAGCCCTTCATCCGAACGGTCTGTTGTGGGCCCAGATGGACCATGTGGCGCTTACCTGGATGAATGCTTATATAAACGGCAATCCGGTTACCGAGAGGGCCGGCTATCAGGTAGAGACCAATGCCTTCTGGTACAATATGCTCTGCTTCGCCATCGACATGGAGCGCAGATATGCTTCGCCGCTGAGCGATTTCATACGCAAGTGGTCTCCGGCGCGACCTTGTAGGGCAGAATTTCCAGAATATGTTCTGGAATCCGGAGAAGCGCTATCTTGCTGATTATGTGGACGACCGCGGCCAGAACATGGACGTGCGTCCTAACCAGTTGTATGCCGTGTGGGTACAGTACTCTCCTGTGGATGACGAAGTCGCCAATGCCGTGATGAGGATAGTCGAGAACGAACTTGTCACAAGACGCGGTCTGCGCACCCTTTCTCCAAGAGATGTGAAATACAAGGGAGTATATGAGGGGACACAGATTGACCGTGACCTCGCATACCATCAGGGCTGTACGAGACCGTCCCTGCTGTTCCCATACGCAAGCGTAGCTTTCCGTATGAGAGGTGCGGCATTCTACAAGAAGGCCGAATGGCTCTGCGAAGGCTTCTTCAAGGAAGACCTGAGCAAGCACGGTGTCGGAGCCTTTTCGGAACTCTACGACGGAGATCCTCCTCATGAGCCTCATGGGGCGATATCTTCCGCTTTGAGTACGGCTGCTCTCCTGGGCGTCGATTATCTTATGGAAAAATATAGGGAGGAATAGGTTATGAGAGTGTTGATGTTCGGCTGGGAATTCCCTCCACATATCGCTGGCGGCCTTGGTACGGCCTGCTACGGAATAGTCAAGGGCCTCGCGCATAACGGGGTCGAGACTATATTTGTCATGCCTTCGGCTACCGGAGACGAAGACGGTAATGTCGCCAGGATAATTAACGCCAGCGATGTTCCCGTGACTGTCAAGGAAGACGTCGACATAGAGAATTTTCTCGACAAGATAAGATTTGTCCATGTCGGTACGAACATGGTCCCTTACCTCGACCCGGAGGAGTTCCACAACATGGTCGAGGAGGAGAAGAGACGCCAGGTCAAGGACTTCCGCATACAGTATGGACAGAAGTACAAGTTCTCCGGCAAATACGGTTCCAACCTCATGGAAGAGGTTGCCCGCTATGCGATGGTCGGCGGTACCATAGCCATGCAGCATAAGGATGAGTTCGACGTGATTCATGCCCATGACTGGCTGACCTATTATGCCGGTATAGCCGCAAAGGAGATGACCGGAAAGCCGCTCGTGGTGCATATGCATGCGACTTCGTTCGACCGCGGCAGCGCCGACAACATCGACACGAGAGTCTATGCTATAGAAAAGAATGGAATGGAGGCTGCGGACAGAGTCATCACTGTCAGCGACCTTACCAGAAACATAGTGATAAGCAAGTATGGTATCGATCCTGCCAAGGTTGTGACGGTGCATAACGCCGTGGATTTCAGCGGCAGGGATAACATGCAGGTCGAGAGGGGAGTCAAGGACAAGGTAGTGACCTTCCTCGGCCGAATCACCTTCCAGAAAGGTCCCGAGTATTTCATCGAGGCTGCGGCCAAGGTGCTCAAGAGGACCTCGGACGTAAGGTTCGTCATGGCCGGAAGCGGCGATATGATGAACCGTGCCATCCGTCATGTCGCCAGACTCGGAATCTCCGACAGATTCCACTTCACAGGCTTCCTCCGCGGTGCCGAAGTGCAGAAGATGTTCGCCCTTTCCGATGTCTATGTGATGCCTTCTGTATCGGAGCCGTTCGGAATCTCTCCTCTCGAGGCGATGAGGACGAATGTGCCTTCCGTCATATCGAAACAGTCCGGAGCCGCGGAGGTGCTCCGATATGCGTTCAAGGTGGATTTCTGGGATGTCGATGCGATGGCGGACCAGATCTACGGTATCCTGCAGTATCCGGCACTTGCCCATTTCGCTTCGGAACATGGTTTCGAAGAGGTCAACGCCCTGAAATGGAACAATGCTGCCGCCAAGATAAAGGAAGTTTACGAATCAGTGGTCAACAAGTAAAATACGTCAAGTTATGGCAAAGAAAGATATATGTCTGTATTTCCAGGTCCATCAGCCTACCAGACTGAGACTCTACAGATTCTTCGATATCGGCAAGGATTCGCACTATTACGACGACTTCGCCAACAGGACCATCCTGCGCAGGGTGGCCCAGAGGTGCTATCTTCCGATGAACGAGCTTCTCCTCGAGAAGATCAATGCTCATGACGGGGCGTTCAAGGTTGCGTTCTCCATCTCCGGCTCGGCTCTCGAACAGTTCGACCGCTATGCTCCGGAGGTTATCGAGAGCTTCCGCAAGCTGGCGGATACCGGCTGCGTGGAGTTCCTCAGCGAAACCTATTACCACTCTCTCGCTTCTCTTGCCAACCCTGAGGAATTCAGGCTTCAGGTCGAGAAGCACAAGAGGGCGATAGAGCAGTATTTCGGAGTTACTCCGGTTTCTTTCCGAAATACCGAGCTTATCTATTCCAACCAGATCGGCGAGCAGGTCTATGATCTCGGATTCAGGACGATGCTTACCGAGGGTGCAAGACATATAATGGGCTGGCAGAGCCCTAACTTCATATACTCCGATTGCAGTCAGCCGGGATTGTCCCTTCTGTTGAGGAACTACAATCTCAGCGACGATATCGCTTTCCGTTTCCAGAACCGTAACTGGGACGGCTGGCCTCTTACCGCAGAGAAATATCTCTGGTGGCTCAAGGCCGCTGTCAAGGACGGAGGTGACGTGGTCAATCTTTTCATGGATTACGAGACTTTCGGAGAGCATCAGAACGCCCAGAGCGGAATCTTCGATTTCATGAGGGCCTTCCCGGATGCCGTACTCGCCGACGGAGAGTTCGGTTTCGGCACTCCGGCTACGATTTCTGCCAAATTCAGACCGGTGGCTGAACTCGATGTCCCTGAGATAATCTCATGGGCCGATGAAGAGAGGGATGTTACCGCATGGCTCGGAAACGAGCTCCAGCAGGACGCCTACAACAAGATCTATGGACTTTACGAAAAAGTGGCGCTGGCCAATCAGCCTTCGCTCTGGACTGACTATGGTCATCTCCAGGAAAGCGACCACTTCTACTACATGTGCACGAAATTCTTCTCCGATGGAGAAGTCCATAAATATTTCAACCCTTATGACACTCCGTATGAGGCATTCATAAACTATATGAATGTGCTCAGCGACTTTACCATAAGGGTAAATGACGCGTTAGCCGTGGCCGATGTGGAAGAGCCTTCTGTGAAGAAGCCGGCCGCCGTGAAGAAAGCATCTGTGCGGAAAGCTCCGGCTAAGCGAAAAACAGCAGTTAAAAAGTAATAATGACAAAGACAATCATTAATCCTGATTATCTGTTTGAAGTCAGTTGGGAAGTCTGCAACAAGGTCGGTGGCATATACACCGTCATCGCTACCAAGTCCCTTTTCCTGAAGTCCCAGCTGAATAAACGCCATATACTGATCGGACCTGACGTCTGGATGAACCCTGAAAGCAATCCGGATTTCATCGAAGATCAGAATCTTTATAAAGCCTGGAAGGAACAGGCAGCCGTCGAGGGACTACGCCTGCGTGTAGGCAGGTGGAACGTGCCCGGAGAACCGGTTGCCATCCTGGTGGACTTCAAACAGTTCCTGCCAAAGCAGGATTCTATTCTGACAGATTTCTGGCTCCGTTTCGGGGTGGATTCCATTTCCGGAAACTGGGACTATAAGGAGAATGCGCTCTTCGGCTATGTTGCCGGAAAGGTCATCGAGAGCTTCTGCAGGTTCAACATGGAACCTTCAGCCAAGGTCGTGGCTCAGTTCCACGAATGGCAGACCGGTGGCGGACTGCTATACCTCAAGACAACGGATCTCCCGATCGCTACGGTCTTCACTACCCATGCGACCGTCACGGGACGCTGTCTCGCCGGAAACAACATGCCTCTGTATGACCGTATGGACTCATACAACGGCGACGAATGCGCCGCTCAGTTCGGAGTTACCGCCATGCATTCTCTCGAGGCCAATGCCGCAAGGAATGCCGACATATTCACTACAGTAAGCGAAATCACTGCGAAAGAGTGCGCCCGTTTCCTGTCGAGGAAGGTCGACGTGGTCACTCCGAACGGATTTGAGAACAGCTTCACTCCTTCAACCGACGAGGAATATTCGGAGAAGTTCGCTGCAGGCCGCGAAAAACTGATTTCGGTCGCCTCCGCGATGTGCGGAGAACAGCTTCCGGAAGATTCGGTGCTCCTCGGAATAGGAGGACGCTATGAATACAGAAACAAAGGAATAGACGTATTTATCGAAGCCCTCGGTCAGCTTTCCGCCGAAAAGCGGGAAGGCCGTCCCGTAGTCGCCTTCATCATGGTTCCGGGAGCCCATAACGGTGCTGACAAAGCCCTGCAGGCCAAGCTTTCCGGCAAGGACCATGAAGGTTACAAGACCCAGACTTCGCATAATCTCGCATATCCGGAATATGACCAGATTACCCGCCGTTTCCGCGAACTCGGCCTGGACAATGCTCCGGGAAGCAATGTGAAGGTATTCTTTATCCCGTCCTATCTCAACGGCAACGACGGTATCTTCAACATGGAGTACTACGACCTGCTCATAGGAATGGATCTGGCAGTCTTCCCTTCATATTACGAGCCATGGGGCTATACCCCTCTCGAGGCTCTTGCGTTCAGGGTTCCTACCCTGACGACCACTCTGGCCGGTTTCGGTCTCTGGGTGAAGGAGCATTACGGGAAACGCAGCCATCCGGGAATCACCGTGGTGGAAAGGAATGACTCCAACTATTTCGACGTCGTCGCCGCGGTCAAGGCGAGAATCCTCGAAATAGCGGGACTTGACAAGACAACAAGACTGAAGTACCGTGAGAATGCGCGCGAGGTCGCCTCGATCGCCCTCTGGGAAAATCAGATAACATATTACAACAAAGCATATTCGATGGCTCTCGGCAAGCTCCGCGGAGCCTTCCCTGAAACAAAAGATAAACAGATGAATTACGAAAAAATAGAAATCAATGCGCCTTCATGGAAGAGTGTCATGGTGACACGCCACCTTCCTTCAGCGCTTTCCGGACTTGAAACTCTTTCCAAAAACCTGTGGTGGTGCTGGAACGAAAGCGCCAAAGAACTATTCAAGATCATCGATCCTGCAATATGGCACAAATCCGGCCATAACCCGATGGAGCTTCTTGACACAGTAAGCCTCAGAAAATTCAACGAACTCGCAAGAGACGAGCAGTTCCTCGCCCATCTCAGCGCAGTAATGGACGAGTTCAACACATATATGGCCGCCAAGGCAGACCGCAAGGACCCTCAGGTAGCCTACTTCTGCATGGAGTATGGTCTCGATACATCCCTGAAGATCTACTCCGGCGGTCTCGGCATCCTCGCAGGCGACTACCTCAAGGAGACCAGCGACATGAACGTCAACCTCGTGGCCGTAGGTCTGCTCTACAGATATGGTTACTTCACCCAGGTGCTCTCAGCCCAGGGCGACCAGGTAGCCCAGTACGACGCCCAGGACTTCCTACGCATCCCGGCTTCTCCGGTCATGGACAAGGATGGCAACTGGCTCACAACTGTAGTGGCTTTCCCTGGACGTAACATCACCGCCCGTATCTGGAAGGTCGCCGTGGGCCGTACCGACCTCTATCTCCTCGATACGGACTATGAGGCCAACATCCCTGAGGACCGTCAGGTAACTCACCATCTCTATGGCGGCGACTGGGAGAACCGTCTCAAGCAGGAGCTTCTCCTCGGAGTCGGCGGTATCCGCGCTCTCCGCAATCTCGGCCTCAATCCGCAGATCTACCACTGCAATGAAGGTCATGCTGCCTTCATCGGACTCGAAAGACTCCGCGAATATATCCAGAAAGACGATCTCAGCTTCCGCGAGGCACTCGAGATAGTAAGGGCTTCGTCTCTTTTCACTACCCATACCCCGGTTCCTGCAGGCCATGATGCCTTCGACGAGGGTATCCTCCGCAAGTACATCGGCCATTATCCGCAGCGCCTGAAGATCGACTGGGAAACCCTCATGGGACTCGGAAAGCTCAACGGCAACGATCCTGGCGAGAAGTTCTCCATGAGCTATCTTGCCGCAAATATATCCCAGAATGTCAACGGCGTTTCCATGCTCCACGGCAAGGTCAGCCAGGATATCTTCTCTGGCATGTATCCGGGATACCTGCCTGAGGAGCTTCATATCAGCTATGTGACCAACGGCGTGCACTATCCTACCTGGGCAGCCAGGGAGTGGAAGAAGGTGCACGAGGCTGTCTTCGGCCCTGAGTTCAAGACTCACCATTACGACCTCAGATGCTTCGAGGGTATCTACGGAGTGTCCGACGAGGTCATATGGAATACCCGCAAGCTCCTCAAGAAGACCCTTATAGACGTAATCAAGGACAAACTCTCCGATCCTGCTATAAGCAGCCATTATTCTCCTCGCGAGATAATGACCATCAAGGATACTCTCCGCGACGACGTGCTTACGATCGGATTCGCAAGACGTTTCGCCACATACAAGAGAGCAACCCTTCTCTTCAGCGATCTCGACCGTCTCGATGCCATCGTCAACGACCCTAAGAGACCTGTACAGTTCATCTTTGCCGGAAAGGCCCATCCTGCCGACAAGGCCGGCCAGGATCTCATCAGACAGATCGTGGACATCTCCAAGCAGGACCGCTTCATCGGAAAGATAGTCTTCGTGCCGGGATACGACATCACTCTCGCCAAGAGACTCGTCCAGGGCGTAGATGTATGGATGAACAACCCTACCCGTCCGCAGGAGGCTTCCGGAACTTCCGGAGAGAAAGCTGCCATGAACGGTGTCATGCACTTCTCCGTTCTCGACGGATGGTGGGTCGAGGGCTACAAGCAGGGTGCCGGCTGGGCTCTTCCTCTCGAGAGGACATACGATGACCAGCACTATCAGAACGAACTCGATGCCGCTACCATCTATACGACTATCGAGAACGAAATCGCTCCGATCTATTATGACCAGGACTACCTGACCGGAAGGTCGACGGCCTGGATCCAGTATATCAAGAACTGCATCGCCCAGGTAGCATGCAACTTCACTACCAACAGGATGCTCACCGACTACTGCAACCAGTATTACCTTCCACAGGCCGAAAGGACTGCAGCCCTCGTTTCCGACGACTTCGCTCTCGCACGCAAGATCGCCGCATGGAAGAGGACCGTGGAGCGCCAGTGGGGCAATATCTCGGTAGTATCATATACCCAGCCGGATGCTTCCTATAACCTCTCTCCTGACAACTTCCTCCATTCGGAGGTCAAGCTCAATATCGGAGAACTCAACCCTGAGGATATCGGAGTTGAGATGCTCTTCTGCTCTACTGACAAGAGGGGAGACCTCCATATCCAGGACAAGGTGGAATTCGAAATCGCAGAATTCAAGGACGGCGTAGCTACCTATCGTGCGGCTATCCTTCCTGAAAGGACTGGTATGTACCAGGTTGCGACAAGATATTATGCAAAGAACCCTATTCTTCCTCACAGACAGGATTTCGGACTTGTAAGATGGCTGTAGTAGCTACCGGTTTCTTCGACGGGGTCCACCTCGGGCACCGTCAGGTCATAAAGCAGCTTGTCGATGCGGCTAAGACCAGAGGTGACGAGAGTGTTATCGTCACCTTCTGGCCTCATCCCCGCACCGTACTGCAGGATGGCGCCCGGTCTCTTCGTCTGCTGAACTCTCTCGACGAGAAAAAGGCTCTGCTCATGGAACTTGGCGTCGATCGGGTCGAGGTGCTCCGTTTTACCCGTGAATTCGCGGAAATGAATACGGAAGAGTATCTCCGCAGCGTAATCATGGACAAGATCGGAGGCAAGGCCGTGCTGCTTGGATATGACAACAGAATCGGAAGCGACCAGCTGGATCCGGTAAGGACCGGAGAAATCTGTGAAAGACTTGGCCTGGAGGTCATAATGGCCGACAAAGTCGACGGGCCTGAGGCCGGAGTCACGATAAGTTCGACGGTTATCCGAAATCTGCTCTCGGAAGGGAAGGCGGAGGCTGCATCGGAAATGCTTGGCTACGATTATTCTCTTTACGGAGTCGTTGTCGCGGGCAACCGTTTCGGCCGGAGGCTTGGTTTCCCGACAGCTAACATGCAGCTCTATGAACCTCTGAAACTGGTTCCGGCCAATGGCGTCTATCTCGTCGGGGTCGAGACTCTTGGAAGGAAATACTATGGCATGTGCAATATCGGGGTCCGGCCTACGGTCGGTTCCGGCAATGCCAAGACAATAGAGACCAATATCTTTGATTTTGACGAGGATATCTATGGCCTCGATATCAGGATCAGCTTCATCCGGAAGCTCCGTGATGAGGTGAAGTTCCCGGATATGGAAGCCCTGAGAGAGCAGATGCAGAAGGACTGCGAAGCCTGCCGCAGACTGCTGGGAGAAAAAAATCCGGGGTAGGTTGATTTAACGGAAATTTTGTTATCTTTGCAGAAGTACACGGGTTCTGTCTATAAGGCAGGACTCCTTTTTAATTATGCATTTTAAAGAATAATCTCATTATAGTTATGGCAGAAGTTCACTATATGTCGCAGGAAGGTCTTGAAAAACTGAAGAAAGACCTGGCTGACGCCCTCGCCCAGAGGCCCGTCATTTCTGCCGCTATCGCCGAGGCCCGTGAAAAGGGAGACCTTTCCGAGAATGCCGAGTACGATGCGGCCCGCGATGCTCAGGCTCTCCTTGAGCTTAAGATTGCAAACCTTAAGAACATGGTTGCTAATGCAAAGGTTGTCGACGGCTCCCAGATCGGTACCGACAAGGTGCAGATGCTGAACAAGGTAAAGTTCCAGAACGTCGCCAACAAGATGATGATGGAGTTCACCATCGTAGGCGAGACCGAGGCTGATTTCGCCCATGGCAAACTTGCTGCGACCACCCCTATCGCCAAAGCGCTGCTTGGTCATTCGGTTGGCGAGGTCGTAGAGGCTAAGGTACCGCAGGGAGTCCTGAAATTCAAGATTCTTGAAATCAGTATCTAAAATATAATATGTCCACAATTTTCACTAAAATAGCCAATGGGGAAATACCTTCCTACAAGGTAGCCGAGAGCGAGGATTATTATGCCTTCCTTGACATCAGCCCGCTTGCAGAGGGCCATACTCTCGTAATCCCAAAGAAAGTCGAAGATGACTATATCTTCCATCTCGACGAAAAGACTTATGCCGGTCTCTGGGCTTTCGCCCGTAAGGTTGCAGTCGCACTGAAGGCTGCCATCCCATGTAAGAGAGTCGGTGTAGCAGTACTTGGAATGGAGGTTCCACATACCCATATCCATCTTGTCCCTCTCCAGAGCGAGGGTGACCTTGATTTTAGAAAAGAACATCTGAAACTTAACCCTGAGCAATTCAGGAAAATAGCTGATTCAATACTCAAAGAATATGAGAAATTATAAGATTTCCCTTATTGCGGCAGTTTCCGCCGCGCTTGCTCTTCTGACCTCATGCGGCAACAGAGCCGTGATCGATGGAGTGCTCTCGGATGCGCCTGAAGCAGACGTAGTCGTCAGACTTCTTGATGTCAACAGATACCAGACCCTTGATACGGTCAAGACCGATGCGCAGGGCAGGTTTGTATACAAGCTCAAGATCGAGAAGAATCAGCCTGAGTTCATATATCTTTTCCATAATGACACCAGAATCGCATCGCTCCTTCTCCAGAGGGGTGACAGAGTCAAGGTTTCCGCCGACACTCTCGGCACTTATACGGTTTCCGGCTCCGAGGAATGCGACAAGCTGGTCACTGTCGAAAAGGACCAGAGCGAATTCCTGGGCCGTCTTTCCTCTCTTCAGGCAAGATATTCGGATATGAATCCTTCTACCGCCGAAGCCGCAGCCGTAAGATCGGACATGACCAGACAGTATGTCTCCTACTATCGCACAAGAGTGAGATACATCATGGAGAACATGAGTTCGCTCACCACTGTCCCGGTCCTCTATGAGACTCTTCCGGACGGATCTCCTATCTTCAGCCAGGCTACCGATGCGATCCATTTCAGGAATGTCGCCGATACTCTTTCTAAGATTTATCCGGAATCCAGGTACGTCAAGGCTCTCGAGAAAGAGGCCGAGCGCAGGGCCAGCCTTCTGGCTATACATACCCAGATAAAGAATGCAGAGGAGACTTCTTACATAGATATTAATCTGCCTGACATCAAAGGCGAGAAGTCAAGCCTCAGCAATGTCAAGGGCAAGGTCGTGATGGTTTATTTCTGGGCAGCCGGACTGGCTGAGCAGAAGATGTTCAACCTCGACGTCATCAAGCCTGTATATGAGGATTTCCACGGTAAGGGCTTCGATATTTATGCAGTATCTCTCGATACCGACAAGTCCCTCTGGGCTTCAGTCGTTAAGAACCAGAAACTGCCATGGGTTAATGTCTGCGACGGTCTGGGAACAGCTTCCCAGGTGGTAGGCACTTATAACGTGACCAGCATCCCGTCCCTTTTCTTCCTGGTTAACGGCGAACTTGTAGCAGGTACAGGTGTCAAGGACGAGGCGAGTCTCAGGGCTTTCCTTAAAAAGAATCTTTAGAATAGCTTCTTCTTGCTGACAGTAGCAACGAAGTCTTTAAGATAGAACGGTTCGAAGTACGCAACGTCTTTGAACCGTTTCTCTTTATATTCCGTCTCGGCAGGGCGGAGCATGGACGCCGCGTCCGGGCATACGGTGACGAAGTGGGCGTCAGGGCTGGAGATGACATCGGCACATTTGCCCGCGCCGTCTCCTATGAACAGGACAGGGCCTTCGGCGAGAAGGTCGGAGAAGCTGGAGCCGTCAATGATTGCAGGGGCGGTCTCCCTTATCTGGCGTCCGTCCGGGGTGAATACGGCAGAATAGACCTCCATCCTGCGGGCGTCGATCATCGGGACGATGTACTTGCATCCCTCCGGAAGGCGGTTGTTAGTGATGGCGTTCCATACGAGGACGTCGAGCGATCCGACCGCCAGCAACGGCTTGCCGGCGCCGAAGCAGAGCCCCTTGGCGGTCGAGACTCCTACGCGCAGGCCTGTGTATGAGCCCGGGCCCATGCTGACGCAGACAGCGTCGCAGTCGGAGGCGGCGAGTCCATGTTCTTCGAGCATGTCGCTGATGAACTGGGCCGTCAGCGAAGCGTGGCTGCGGTCGGCGTTTTCTTTGTAGGAAATGACCTTTCCGTCCTGCGAGAGGGCGGTGGAGCAGAGGCTTGTGGAAGTCTCTATGAGTATGAGTCTTGCCATCTTAGATCTTAGTCAAAAGTTCCTTGAAATAAGGAAATACGGAGTATGCGGCATTCTTCAGCGGCTCATAAAGGACGGAGGATGAAAGGACCTCTTCCTTGACGATTCCGAACTGGGTGTTGACCGTATTGAAAAGTATTATCAGGATTCCGAGTATGAGCCCTGTCTTGAGGACTGCGAATACGACTCCGAGGAGTTTGTTGAGCCAGCCCAGAAGCACCAGCTTGACTACTGCTTCTACTCCTTTGCCTATCAGGCGGAAAATCAGCACGGCGGCGATCATTATTACTGCGAAGGCGATGACGTGCATGAGAGCTTCCGACGCTTCGATATAAGGGGCGGCATATTTGCATAGCAAACCGGAGAAACGGTATGATAGCCAGGCACCTGCGATGACCGAGACTATGTCGAAGATCTGGCAGACGAGACCTTTTCTCACTCCCTGGATTATTGCGGGGATGAAACAAAGCAGAATAATGATGTCCAGTGCATTCATATCTTCTTGATAAAGTATAGGAATTTAACTATATTTGCTGACTAAAATATTTCGCAGTTTATCGAGTGCAAAATTAGACAAAAAAATATGACATTCAAAGAGTATAAAGGATTGGATCTGGTGAAAGTCGGGGCGGATATCCTCGACAGGTGGAAGAAGAACCATGCCTTCGAGAAATCTCTCGAAGTGCGTGAGGGCGCTCCGGAGTTCATCTTTTTCGAGGGACCTCCGTCAGCTAACGGCATGCCTGGTATCCACCATGTCATGGCCCGTTCCATCAAGGATGCAATCTGTCGATATAAGACCCAGACAGGATATCGCGTAGCCCGCCGTGCAGGTTGGGATACCCACGGACTTCCTGTGGAGATCGGAGTGGAGAAGAAGCTCGGAATCCACAAGGAGGACATCGGCAAGAAGATTTCCGTCGCCGAGTACAACGATACCTGCCGCAAGGAGGTCATGAAATATACTCGCGAGTGGGTGAACATGACCGAGAGGGTAGGCTACTGGGTTGACATGAACGACCCGTACATCACCTACGACAACCGTTACATCGAGACTCTCTGGTATCTGCTCAAGAAGATTTATGACAAAGGCCTTCTCTACAAAGGTTTTTCAATACAGCCGTTCTCTCCTTCCGACGGTACCGGCCTCAGCTCCCATGAGCTCAACCAGCCGGGCTGCTACAAGGATGTGACCGACACCACCGTGACCTGCCAGTTCGAAGTCATCAAGGACGGCAAGTCTCAGCCTGTCTTCGGCGTCGAGTCCCTGCCTGTATATTTCCTCGCATGGACGACTACCCCGTGGACACTTCCTTCAAACACGGCTCTCTGCGTAGGCCCTGAGATCGATTATGTAAGAGTCCGCTCTTTCAACCCATATTCCGGCCAGGAGGCGATCTATATCGTGGCCAAGGCCCTCGTGGGCGCATGGTTTAACCCTAAGGCCGCCGAGCTCCGTCTCGACGAGTACAAGCCGGGCGACAAGCTGGTTCCTTACAAGGTGCTCGAAGGCGAGTTCAAGGGTTCCGAGCTCGTGGGTATCAGATACCATCAGCTTATTCCTTGGTTCAAGCCACAGGGCGGAGACTCCTTCAAGGTCATCTCCGGAGACTATGTGACAACCGAAGACGGTACCGGTATCGTGCATATCGCTCCTACCTTCGGCGCCGACGATAAGAAAGTGGCCGCCAACTTCGGCATGGCCGCTCTCCAGGTGGTTGACAAGGATGGCAATCTCCAGGCGCAGGTGGACCGTTCAGGACGTTTCTACCGTCTCGAGGACCTCGATCCTGCATATGTCAGCGAGTGCGTGGATCCTTCATATGCCGAATTCGCCGGCCGCTATGTCAAGAACGCCTTCGACGACAGCCTTCCTGCAGACGCTCCGACTCTCGACGTCGACCTCTGCATGATGATGAAGGCCGACGGCCGCGCATTCAAGATTCAGAAACATGTACATAGCTACCCTCACAGCTGGAGGACCGACAAGCCGGTGCTCTATTATCCTCTCGACGCATGGTTCATCAAGACTACTGCCGTCAAGGATGAGATGGTGGCTCTCAATAAGCAGATTACCTGGAAGCCGGAATCTACCGGTACCGGACGTTTCGGACAGTGGCTGGAGAATATCCAGGACTGGAACCTCAGCCGCAGCCGTTACTGGGGCACTCCGCTCCCTATCTGGCGTACCGAGGACGGCAAGGAAGAAATCTGCATAGGCTCCGTCGCCGAGCTCTTTGCCGAGATCGACAAGAGCGTCGCTGCCGGATTCATGAAGTCCAATCCTCTTAAGGACAAGGGTTTCGATCCTGCTGACATGAGCCTTGAGAATTACGACAAGATCGATCTGCACAGGCCATATGTGGATGATATTGTTCTCGTGTCCGCTTCCGGCAGGAAGATGGTCCGCGAGAGCGACCTTATCGATGTATGGTTCGATTCAGGCGCTATGCCATACGCTCAGGAAGGTCTCCGCAACCTCCAGTCCGGCAAGTTCGGCGGCACTGCAGACTTCATCGCCGAAGGTGTCGACCAGACACGCGGATGGTTCTATACCCTGCATGCTATCCATACCATGATCAGCGGCACTCCTGCGTTCAAGAGAGTCATCTCCAACGGCCTTGTGCTTGACAAGGACGGCAACAAGATGAGCAAGCGTCTCGGCAATGCCGTGGATCCGTTCTATGCCCTCGACAAGTTCGGCGCAGATGCTCTCCGCTGGTACATGCTTACGAACGCCCAGCCTTGGGATAACCTCCGTTTTGACGAGGCCGGCGTAATCGAAGTGAGAAACAAGTTCTTCGGAACTCTTTACAATACTTATTCGTTCTTCGCTCTTTATGCGAACGTGGACAAGTTCGACCTTTCGGCTCCTGCTGTCCCTTATGCTGAGAGACCGGAGATCGACCGCTGGATAATCTCCCTGCTCAACACCCTTATCAAGGAAGTCAGGGCCGCCTACGAGGATTATGACATCACCCTCGCGGGACGTCTTATCCAGGAGTTCGTATGTGACAACCTCAGTAACTGGTATGTCCGTCTCGGACGTAAGCGTTTCTGGGGCGGAGACATGAATCAGGACAAGCTCAGCGCTTACCAGACCCTCTACGAGGTGCTCAAGAATGTAGCAGTGCTGGCAGCTCCGATTGCTCCGTTCTATATGGACCAGCTCTATCTCGATCTCGTTCCTGGTGCAGAGTCTGTGCATTATGTGCTTATGCCTGATGCTGATGCCTCTGTTATCGATACCGATCTGGAGGAGAGGATGGCTCTTGCCCAGACCGCTACCTCTATGGTGCTCGCGCTCAGGCGTAAGGTTTCCATCAAGGTGCGTCAGCCGCTCTCGAAGATTGTGATCCCTGTCCTTTCGGACAAGGTCCGCGGTCAGCTTGAGGCTGTCAAGAGGCTGATACTCAACGAGGTCAATGTGAAGGAGGCGGAGTTCATAGCTGACGCCACGGGCCTTATCACCATGAAGATAAAGCCTAACTTCAAGACTCTCGGAAAGGTATATGGCAAGCAGATGAAGGAGATTGCCGCAGCCTTCGGCCGTATGGACCAGAAGACGATAGGTGAGATCCAGGCTGCCGAGGCCGCAGGTCTCGAGTACAAGCTCGCGCTCGAAGGCGGGGAAGTCGTTCTCCGTCCGGGGGATTATGAGATCTCGTCTGAGGACATGCCGGGCTGGCTCGTCGCAACTGAGGGCCGTATGACCATCGCTCTTGATGTCGAGATTTCTGATGAACTCCGCAGAGAGGGTGTCGCCCGTGAACTTATCAACAGAATTCAGAATTTAAGAAAGGACAGCGGCTTTGAGGTTACAGACCGCGTCGCTGTCGAAGTATACGCAACCGGCAAAGATTTTGAAGAGATTTCTTCAGCTCTGTCCCAGTTCCGTGATTATATATCTGCACAGACCTTGACCACAAGTCTCGTAGAACATGACGCTCCGGCTCCGGAAGGCGCTGCCTCCGTCGAGTGGAACGATAAACCAATCAACATAGTTATATCTAAAACTTACTAAATACTAAAGCATATGGCAGAAGAGATCAAAACCCGCTACTCTGATGAAGAACTTGAAGAATTCAAGACCATCATCAATGATATGCTTGACAAGGCCAGGAAGGAATACGAATCCCTCCGCTATGTGATCCAGCATAACGGTTCGAACGATATCGAGGATACTATACCGTCTTTCAAGACCGTGGAGGACGATGGTGCGATGCAGCTCTCCCGCGAGGAGGCAAGCCAGCTAGCCCAGCGTCAGTATAAGTTCATCCAGAATCTCGAGGCTGCCCTCGTACGTATCGAAAACAAGACTTACGGTATTTGCCGTGTGACCGGAAAGCTTATCCCTAAGGAGAGGCTCCGTCTGGTACCTCACGCTACTCTTACCGTGGAGGCTAAGGAAATGCTTTCTAAGGGCAAGTAGAGTAGGAAATGGCACTCTCCAAAGGAAAGAAGTTACTTATTCTCGGAATAATTCTAGTTGTCATTGACCAGGCCATAAAAATCCTGGTCAAGACAAATATGTCCATAGGCGAGCATTTCAATGTGCTCGGCAACTGGTTCCAGATCCTTTTCATCGAAAACGAGGGCATGGCCTTCGGAATGAAATTCGGCGGAGCAGTCGGAAAGCTGGCCTTGTCCGTCTTCAGGCTCGTGCTGAGCGGCGTCCTCATCTGGTGGATCAGAAATCTTATCAGGAAGGGCGATTCCCAGGGCCGTCCCGTTCCGAACGGAGTCCTGGTCGGCCTGACGCTGATCACGGCCGGCGCTATCGGCAATATCTTCGACTGCGTTCTCTACGGTCAGATATTCTCTTATGCTCCGGTCCTGTTCGGAAAGGTTGTGGATATGTTCTATTTTCCGCTGTTTACCTGGCCTGACTGGGTGCCCGGTCTCGGAGGTCATATTTTCTTCGAGCCTGTCTTCAATTTTGCGGACAGTTGCGTTACCGTCGGAGCTATTTATCTGATATTGTTCCAGTATAAATTCTTCGCATCTGACGATAAGAAGAAATAAATTTTGCAGGTTTCGGGAAAATACCTATATTTGCAGTCCCAAAAGAGGAAACTCCTCAAGGAGAGGTGGTAGAGTGGTCGATTACGGCAGTCTTGAAAACTGTTGAGCTGAAAGGCTCCGGGGGTTCGAATCCCTCCCTCTCCGCAAAATGAAATAAACCAGCAACGAGCTCGCTCGATTGCTGGTTTATTTTCGTTTTGCAAAGCCCCGCCGCAGGCGGGGAGGGATAGCGCAAGCCGCGTCAGCGGCGCAGCGGAATCCCTGAGAGGGAGGGGGATTTTCCTCCCTCTCCACTTCAGGTGTGTATATGGGTCCAAACACTGGACCCATATGAACGAAAAAGAGGGGTAAACGTAGATATGGGTCCAAATTTTGGACCCATATCTACACCTGATCAAGAAATACCGCCGTCTCCGAATACGAAAGTCCGGCAACCCGTGCAATCTGCCGGATGTCAGAAGAAAACCGGAAGCGGATCTGTCGGAGGACTTCCGTGACTTGTTCTGCGGATAATCCCGCCAGAGAATTACATCCGAAAAGAGTTCTGCATATGTCTTGCAACGCCGCCGAAACTACCTGATCCCGGAAAGATGGCAGACTATCTTCTTCCGATTCAAGCCTTTTTCTTGCCTTTGAAGAACTCGCCAGAAAATAATTCATTCTTTTCGGCGTCCTGAAATAGAATTCCGCACCTTCAATATCCAGATAAGAATCAGGCAATATATACTCATTCAACCCCAGAATCCAATCAAGCGGAAGCTGGATTGCACAATGAAGAATCTGCCTCCTTTTTCTTAAAGAGATATCCTTCAGCTTGATTCCTTCGCGCCGGGTCCTGTTGAACAGGATGTTACCGCTACCCCATTCATACTGCATAGGACTTGAGCATATATTCGCAGCGACACAATTCATATGGACATAAGCAATCGCCCTCTCAATCGCCTCTTCATCAATGGGCAACGGCTTCAGATCTACTCCGTTCCTGCGCAGAATCTCCTTCTCGGAATATTTGTGCTGGAAATACTTGGCATATCTGGACTTGAATCCGACTATGAATGCCATTGCATCAATTCGATTGCCCTTCAATACAAAATGGACATGGTTAGACATAAGAATGAATGCCAGCACTGATACATTGCCGACTGCGGCCTGCACGGCCACGTAATTCATTCCGACTTTGAAATCATCTTCATCTCTGAACCAGAGCTGGTTCTCCAAATGCTCGGTAGTAACGAGCCAGAAATTAATCTCACGCTTCATAATACGCCAATTAATTAGATAATGGCCTCATTCCTCATGCACAAATATATTCAAATAATCCGTTATCCGTAAATTAATTAGGATTTTTAATGATTGCAACCGGGTTGCAGGGCGGGGTCGTTACTTTTGCAGAGTAATTCAAATATCAATACGGAATGGACAATAAAATCACTTCTTCATACCGCCATTCAAAAGGCTTCTATGACAAAATCATGACGAGGGCAACCTGGTGGAGCGACCTTTATCTGAGAATCTTCTGGCAGAACGTGGACGATGTCGAAATCGCCGGCCATGTACTCGACTACATCCCCGACGACTTCGATGGAACTATCCTTGACGTTCCCCTTGGCACCGCTATCTTCACCAGCGAAAAATACCGCAGACTCAAACACGCGCGAATTACCGGCCTGGACTATAGTGAGGACATGCTGAACATCGCCAGAGAACGGCTGGCCGGCCTCAATATCGATATCATGAAGGGAGACGTCGCGGCTCTGCCTTTCCATGACGAATCATTTGACATCGTCCTTAGCATGAACGGCTTCCCGGTCTTCCCGGACAAGGATGCAGCCTTCTCAGAAACCCGTCGCGTCCTGAAGAAAGGGGGAAAACTACTCGCCTGCTTCTACCTGAAAGGCCAATCCCGAACGACAGACTGGCTGACCAGGAACATCCTTGCCCGCAAAGGATGGATGACGCTCCCGTTCGACGATAAACAGAAAGTCCTCGAACGTCTTTCCCCATACTTCGAACTCGACGACTTCCATATAAAAGGATCCATGCTCTATTTCTCCGCCACAAAGGAATAGCTGATGATATCAGTCGTATGAAACTACGCATGTAAATGTTGGTAATGGTCAGAATTATTGCTAATTTTGACCATTATCAACTATAATGTTTACCAATTATGGCCAGCATTATTTTCATCTTTAACTAATCATCAGTTATTCTTATGAGATACATCAAATACGTTGTCATTTCCTTTTTGATAGTCGTCCTTTTCAATTCCTGCGCCAGCCTTACAACCGCGATGGCAGACGCGGAAGCGCGAAGCGTGGAATATCAGACCAGATGGATCGGAATGACGGCCAATGATATCATAATGACTTATGGCGCTCCTGACCGCGAAGCCTCCGACGGCAGCGACGGTACTATGCTCATCTATGAGGATTTCAAGACTGTCAGGAACTCGACATCCAAAACTGAAACGATTGGCCATATAGATCCGGAACATGTAAAGACTTCGACTGAAAGCAAGGTCAGATACTATATAGAGTTCTTCATTGATTCCCAGAAAGTCTGCTACCATGTAAGGACCAACCTTGACGAATGGTCGTTCAACCATCCTTCCAGCCGCCCTTGGGACTAGAAGACAACATCACCATAGGACTATAAAAAGAAGATCGGGGTTATAATTCAACCCCGATCTTTATAGTTATCTGTCTGTGGTTCAGTTCCTCAACGAACTGGCTCCGGAAGCTTGCGGCGTCGAAGCTCCTTAGCCTTTCTCTTTTCTGCATCCCATATCCGGCCGCGACAAAAAGGGCCGCTCTTTTATTCATTTTCCATGAGATTCCCAAAGAAGGATTCACCAGGGCCCCACCGTTTCCGTCCTTTCCCAGCCAGAAGCCATATCCACCGTCGCATCTGACGAAAGGAGTGAATTTTCTTGGGCGAGAAAGCCTGTATCTCACGCAGCCAACGACCGGGACCAGCCCCTTCTCGTAAATTATCCCTCCCGTCCCGATTCCTGCGGCGAAACGTCCAGTGAAATTGTAGAATCCAGTAATCTGAAAAGCGAATGCCTCCGCCGCCGGAACACTCAGTCCAATATTCTTCCCGATCTCCGTCGAGAATGTAATCTTCCCGGCCTCCCGGGCACTTGCCAACGTACATGCTAATAAAGCTGCTAATATTATTATTCTCTTCATTACTGTACAGTGATTTCAATCCGTTTGATTATGTCCTTGGCTGTCGTGATTCCTGCCATATCCTTGTAAATCTTTCCTGTGCTTCCGTCAGGACTGCTGTGACCGGCAAGGACAGCCTCAAATCTGTTACAGCCTCTCGAAGGTTCCACTACGGCCACATAGACCAGAGCCGGCTGTCCGCTGCCTTGCTTGCCTCCGGAATAATTTGACTCGCCTTCTTTGGCGTTTTCTGGATAATATATATTGAAGTCAGTTGAGTGGTTAACTTCTACCTTCACTACGAACGGCCCTTTCTGGTCCTTCAGATTCAGATTTACGTCGAAACTGCCCCTTGGAGTCGCGCCGGAAATCCCGTCCACGGATGCGCGTTCCTTTACAAGATGTGTCCACACCGGGAGCGCCTCCTTCCTGTCATTCCCTTTGGCCATCTGCCAGTCGTTGTGTGCGACTTTATGAGAAACATACAGGGTCGAGATATAATTTCCCTCGATGTCCTCCATCCAAATTGCAATCTGGGGCGGGTTCTTCTTTTTGATGCCCATGAAAAGAGGAAAGTCGTGCAGCCATTCGCTGCCTTGCTCGATACTGATCCTGATATCGTCCTGTCTGAATTCCAGCAGGTCCTTTTGACAGGAAGTGAAACTTCCCGCCAACAACAAAAACAATAATGTAAAGTTCATCTTCATTTTATAAATAATATATGTTACCAAATGGGAACATGAAAAGCAAAAAAAATCTGGGGCAGGGAAGGCCTCCTTATGATTCAAACAGCTTGTCCACAAGGTTTTCTATTTCCATAGAGATCTGCTTCCAGCCTTCGTCGCTGTCGACGTATATTCCGTTATACACGGGGCAGGTGTCAGCAAGCATGGCGAGATAGGCGACGGAAGACGTGATGATCGCGGCGAGAGCAGCCACTTCCTGCCGCGGACGACCGGTCAGTTCGCAGACTTGTCTGATCAGGTCCATCCCGACTTTCTCTCTTTCAGCCCTCATGGCCTTGATCAGCTCGTTGTTGCTGGAGAGCTCCCAGCGGTAGAGTTTCCTCAATACCGGGTCCGTACGGAGTTTCTCTATATGTTCATTGAACACTTTCTTTACCGTAGCCGGAAGGTCAGCTCCCTGGAAATCAAACGAAGAGGATAGCCAGAAGTCATTTTTCTGGATGAACGAGGAGACCAGGCCGTCGACTGATCCGAAATACCTGTAGATTAAAATCTTCGATACTCCGGACCTGGCAGACACTGCATTGACTCCGATATTCTCGAATCCGTCTTCGGCAATCATCTGGCCAATCGTATCCAGCAATTTCCTTTCTGTTGCTTCTCTGTCCCTTTCCATTTTTTTGCTTATATGTTACCAATCGGGAACAAAGATAGGACAATTCTACGAATCTGCAAAATTTTCATGAAAAATAATGAATTATGATTACTTTTGCCATATGACTCACAATACAGATAACGTGGCAGCTGAAGGCCACAAGCACGTGTGCCTCAACTGCGGCACCGAATATGAAGGAAGATTCTGCCCGGAATGCGGCCAGAGAGCCTCTGTCGGCAGACTTACAATGCTTTCTGTCCTCAGAAGTTTCCTCGCGGTTGCAGGTTTTTCGAACGGTAAACTCTGGAAGACCTTGCTGCATTCCGTGACAAGGCCCGGCCATATGATAAGGGAATACCTGCAGGGTAAACGGACATACTATATCAAACCGCTGAACCTGCTGGTAGTGCTTTCTCTTTTATTTGTGATACTGCAGAATGTCCTTCCGATCAATCTGTTCAGTGACGGCAACTCCGTAGAAATGACGGAGGATACCCGGGCGGTCCTGGCCCAAGCCGACTCTCTGGCGCATTCCGGTGAAGGGACGAAAATCAGCATCAACGGAATGGAACTCAGTGAAAAGATAAAGCCGATAGTGGATACCATGGAAGACTGGTTCCGCGGGAACATGGGGTACTACAGGCTGCTCTGCCAGCTTCTGCTTATCCCCGGCACGATGCTCTGTTTCCGCAAGTCAAAGACATATCCCAAGAGCAACCTTCCGGAGAACTTCTTTATCCAGGTCTTCGTAAGCAACCAGCTTATGCTCCTCGATCTGCTATGGCTGCTTTGTTCATGGGGCCGTTATCGTCTGCCGACGCTGATATTCTTACTGGTCCTGATATATGACTATAAGCAGCTGTTCGGCTTCTCATGGGGCCGTACGACGTGGAAAGTCGCGCTTGTCTACCTCTGGGCCTTAATAATAATGATACTTCTGATCTCCGTCGGCATCGCCGTCGGCTACTACTTCAGAAGCACCCTCGGCATCACCGCTAGTTAAACACCACAGTCTTGTTCTTGTAGACGAGAATCTTGTGCTCTATGTGCTTCTGGACGGCACGTGAGAGCACATTTTTTTGAATATGCGATCTGGTAGATTTTTTCTAAACTAACGGGGTTGTTTTGTAATATATTGACGGAGAGATTATTTTTTTTCCCCGTGTAAAAATATCTAACAGGAGAGATATTACGTATTGCGGGATTCTTATATATTCTCTATGTTTGCAATCGGAGTTACGTAACCACAGGATAGCTGATGCCTGACCAAAGTAGGTAATATTTTTTTAAATATCATGAAATCGTATATTGTTTTTTTTAGGTTCTTCCTATTGAATTTCTGTACAATATCCTTGATCTTTTTTTTAACTTCATCATCGTGCGGTAGTGATACTGATAATCGTCCTCTTATTACTGACGTTCACAAAGAAGTATGGGATTTGTCTTTTGATCAGGAGTCGCTTAGGTATGATATATCTAAGTTCTGGGATAATGCTATTAAGAATGGCAGTTACTATCCTGCTGAAGATATGGATGAACTCGCGTCATATAGTGGCTTATACGGTACAGGTAAAAGCAAGACTACTTTTCGTAATCTTTTGATAAACAACCAAGATTTTAGTGGGGAAAAAGGAGAGGTTAAGTTTGTTTTTTATGAACCAGATTGTAAAGGGTATATTACAAAAGTTTACAGAGATTACGACGAGAGTTTATGTGAGGGGCATTTTATCAAAGATGCACCTTTCATAAAAAAACCACATGCGGTAGAATTACACGCTCATACAATAAAAACTTCACGAAATAATATATCTGTAAAGTGGAATAAGATTTTTTCTGCAACTGGCGTAGGAATATATTTGCTCATAGATTGTGAAGGAGAAGTAGATTATCCATCTTATCTATATACTTCGGGAACTAAAGGTGGAAATCAGGTAGCTGTTCGTGTTGAAGGTAATAGAATATTGTTTCTGGAAAACACTATTCCAGATGAGGTTAAGCCCGCTGAATATATAGTGGAAATTACAGATGAGCGGCCTTATGTCCCAGATGTGCTGCAGCAAGATGTTAACCATAATGGCTCTAATCGTCATGGAGAAAAATGGGATGTGCCATATATCGCTTTGTTAGAAACTCGTTAAAATTTTAGAATAATGAAAACAATCATACCTGTTATAGGAATATTATTAGTTGTATCGTGTACTTCTGAGGAAAATGCTAGCATCTTTACAGGGGATAAGCAAACGTATTGTGTAGAGATCCCTAATGGCAAGAAAAATGCTAATAAAGAAGAATATGTTGTTCACGGGGATATGGGCAACTATGCTTCTTTCATGAGTAAATCAGATTCGGAAATCGGCATATCATCTTCACGGTATTATCCTTTGGGAGAAGAAACCGTAACCGCATTTTATTCCCCATCGGATGTTACTGATACCAAGTCTCATATCAACGATGAGTTTGCCTATAAAATCCGAATTAATGAAAAAGCTGTTTTCTCTTCGACAACTAAATCGGAACCAGGCTCAATCAAAGAAATGTTTGGCGGACCTGTCTCTTTTTCTTTTTCCGAGGATAATCTACAGACAAAAGTTGCGCATGGAATAGTAAATTTATATGTGCCTAAAATTGTACGAATAAACTTTCCAGAAGTAGTTTCGGAAGATAATCGATATCCTCTTTGTTATTATAAAGATTTTGTGGTTAGATGGAATGAGGATTCTGCAAACAAAGATGGCATAATCGTATTCGTTAAATGGTCTGGTATTATGGTTTTTGGAGAAGACTATTCTTCTTCGTATATTTACCATATTATAAGGGTGCCGGACAGCGGCTCGACCGTTTTGGATGAGACAATGTTTGAAGGTATTCCTGATGCGGCTTATTGTAGCCTTGGCCTCCTTAGAGGAGTTTCCGAAAATATTGAGTTTAATGATGAAACAATAAAGGTATTAGCCGAGAGCCACGATATTCTTGATTTTGTTTTAGTACGAAATATAGTCAGCAATGAAGACGTATAAAATGTTACGATTAGGCATAGTCTTTTTTTTGTCCATAATTACTGTGATCATATCCCTTTCAGGTTGTGAAAAGGAGAATCAGGAATCTGCTGTATTCGATAAGGGAGGTGGAATGATGGAATATGAGAAAGAAATAGACGGATCTTCGTTATTCATTCGGATTGACGACAAGAGATCCGAGAATGCCGATTATCAAGAGGATTATCGTGAACCAAATAATAACCAGTGGATAACAGATTTGGATTGGGTTCATGTATTCTATCTTCCGTCTTCCCACAGACTTTTTATAATCGCCGAAGAGAATACATCCGGAAGAAAGCGTAAGGCGTCCGTTCGAGCTAATACAGAATATGGAGGTGAAGTCCATATCCATGTTGTCCAACGTTAGTCAAGCGACGTAAGCGATATATAAAGACGAGAACTAATGCTCGTGTTCTTTCCGCCCGTCAGTTTATCCAAGACTAACGGGCGGTTTCTAACAAGAGGCTTTTTCTCCTGCTAGTTAAACACCACAGTCTTGTTCTTGTAGACGAGAATCTTGTGCTCTATGTGCTTCTGGACGGCACGTGAGAGCACTATCTTTTCGAGGTCCTTGCCCTTGTTTACGAGAGTCTGAGGCATGTCCTTGTGGGTGATGCTGACTACATCCTGGCAGATGATAGGGCCCGCATCCAGCTCTGCCGTGACATAGTGGCTGGTAGCTCCTATGATCTTTACACCCCTCTCGAAAGCTGCCTGGTAAGGCTTCGCTCCCACGAAAGCCGGAAGGAATGAATGGTGGATGTTTATGATCCTGTTCGGATATGCCGCGATCATCTCCTCGCCGATTATCTGCATGTAGCGGGCCAGCACGATGAAATCGATATCGTTGTCGGCGAGCAGCTGCATCATGGCCTTCTGCTGCTCGTCGCGGTTCTCCTTGGTGATAGGGAATACATGGTACGGGATGCCGAACATCTTGGCGACATGCTCCAGGTCCGGATGGTTGCTTACGATCAGAGGAATCTCGACCTCCCATTCTCCTGCGGAATAGCGGGAAAGCAGGTCGAAGATACAGTGCGACATCTTGGATACGAAGATAGCCATGCGTGGCTTCGAACCGCTGAAGTATATCTTGAACTTCATGTCATAGCGGCTCGCATATAGAGTCTCGAAATAATCCGTAATCTTCTCCTTTGGGATAAGGAAATTCTCGAGATCCCACTCCAGCCTCATGAAGAACACGTTCTCGACGTGGTCCACGAACTGGGCGAGATTGATGATATTACCTCTGTTCTTGGATATGAATCCGGTTATGTCTGCGATGATACCCTGCCTGTCGGGGCAGTGGAGAAGCAAAGTTGCTGTCATTTTGTATAATTTGTTAAGTTCCTGACAAATATACAAAATTATCCGATAATCTCCTTTGCTCTTGCAAGAGCTTCATCGATATGGCTGCAGATATTCTCCTTGCCGAGCATCTCTACGAAACCATTCCTCTCAAGCACGGCCTGAACCTTTGGCACGACGCCAGAAAGCACGACAGGAGCGCCTTTCTTTCCACTCATCTTGCAGAGGTTCCTGAGGTTGTTCAGACCGGTAGAATCGATGAACGGAACCTTCCTCATGCGGATGATGCGTACCTTCGGATGCTTTCCGAAACGCATCATCATCTCCTCGGCACGGTTACCTGCGCCGAAGAAATAAGGACCGTTGATCTCATATACTTCCACACCCTCCGGAATGGTAAGGTTCTCCAGGTTGCCGGCCTGCATGTCGACATCCTCGCTGAGGTCGATCTCGTCGCTGATGACCTTGACATCGGTAGTCTCCATCATACGTCTCATGAACAGGAGACATGCGCAGAGCAGACCATATTCGATTGCCGGTACGAGACCGAAGATTATGGTCAGGAAGAAGGTCAGGAGAAGGACTGTAACGTCGCTCTTAGGGTTCTTCATCATGCCGAGGAAAGATCTCCAGCCGCTCATTCCATAAGCGACGACCACCAGCACACCTGCGAGGCAGGACATAGGGATATACTTCGCGAAAGGCATAAGGAACAGGAAGATCAGAAGGAGCACGACCGCATGGACGACTCCTGCGATTGGAGTACGTCCGCCATTGTTGATATTGGTCATGGTCCTGGCGATGGCGCCTGTAGCCGGGATGCCGCCGAACAACGGAGATACGATGTTCGCGATGCCCTGTCCGATGAGCTCGGTGTTCGAATTATGATTGTCGCCGATGACTCCGTCTGCGACAGTCGCTGAAAGCAGGGATTCGATTGCGCATAGGATTGCGATCGTCACCGCAGGACCGGTCAGTCCCGTGATGGTCTCCCATGAAAGAGCCGGTACGACGGCGCCAGGCATCTGGTTGCTGATGCTGAAGCGGTCGCCGATGGTCTCGATCGAAGTGATGCCGGCGTAGTTGCGCAGAAGCAGCGCCGCTATGGTCATCACTATGATTGCGATAAGAGACCCCGGAATCTTTTTGCTGACCTTAGGAGTCAGGGCGATTATGATGATGCTGACGATACCTGTGAGGGTGCTCCACAGGTCGATGTTTCCGATGTTACGGCCGTAGGCGATCCATTTTTCGATGAAGTCGCTCGGGTTGACGTCCATCGTCATTCCGAGAAGGTCCTTCACCTGGGTGGTGAAGATCGTAACGGCGATACCGCTGGTGAATCCGACCACGATCGGGTAAGGAATGAATTTTATTATGGTTCCAAGCCTCAGGACTCCGAGCAGCACAAGGAACACACCGGCCATCAGCGTTGCGATGGTCAGACCCTGCATGCCGTAGTTCTGGATTATGTCATATACTATTATGATGAATGCTCCGGTAGGTCCTCCGATCTGGACTTTGCTGCCTCCGAGAGCTGAGATGAGGAAGCCGGCAACGATGGCTGTGATGATACCTTTTTCAGGTGAGACGCCCGATGCGATGGCGAAGGCGATCGCCAGAGGGAGCGCTACGATGCCGACAATTATACCGGCCATGATGTCGGCGGTGAATGTTTTTCTGTCGTAATGTTTAAGTGCCGAAACCATTTTCGGCTTGAAATCTAATCCCTTCATAAATCTATAATTTCCGCAAAATTAGTACATTATTCCTCATTTACATTTAAATATCTTATCTTTATCGTTTCATATATGACTTGAAACGATATATAATTTGCCCGAAAATTAATAATGTGGTAAATTTGCCGTGAATTTTAGTAGTGCAATGGACGCAAAGAAAACAAAGATCATCTGCTCGGTGGCAGATAACAGGTGCGACGTGGAGTTCATCCGCAGCATGTACGAAAGCGGAATGAATGTCGTAAGAGTCAACTCGGCCCACGCCAGCATAGAAGGAGCTCAGAAAATTGTTGACAACGTAAGGAAAGTATCCGACAGGATCGCCATCCTGATCGACACCAAAGGACCGGAAGTCCGCCTGACCAACGTGGAGAACCCGTTCCTGGTCACGGAAGGGGCTACCGTCGAAATCTTCGACGACCCGTCCGGAATCTGCCGTCAGGGCAGCCTCTATACATCCTATCCTAATTTCTCCCGCGACGTTCCTGTCGGTGCCAGAGTCCTTATCGACGACGGCAGCATCGAGCTCAAGGTTGTCTCTAAAGGGGAGGGCCGCCTTGTCTGCGAGGTCATGAACGAGGGCCTCATCGGCAGCCACAAGAGCGTCAACGTCCCTAACGTCCATATCGACCTTCCAGCACTTACTGAGAAGGACAAGAAATTCATACTTTGGGCCATCAAAGCCGACATCGATTTCATTGCACATTCATTCGTCCGCAACGCCCGCGACCTTCAGGAGATCCAGGACATCCTCGACGCTGAGGGCAGCCATCTGAAGATCATCTCCAAGATCGAGAACCAGCAGGGCGTCGACAATCTCGACGACATACTCTCACATTGCTATGGTGTCATGGTCGCGCGAGGCGACCTTGGAGTCGAGATCCCGCCGGAGAGCTTGCCTCTCGTCCAGAAGGCCATCGTTTCGGCCTGCCGCGAGCGCAAGAAGCCGGTAATAGTGGCTACTCAGATGCTCCAGAGCATGATCGAGAATCCACGTCCGACAAGGGCCGAGATAACCGACGTCGCCAACGCCATATTCCAGGGTGCAGATGCAATAATGCTGAGCGGAGAGTCCGCTTATGGAAAGTATCCGGTAGAGGCTGTAAAGACCATGCAGAAGATTGCCGAAGAGAATGAAAAAGCTCTGGACGTCTGCCTTACCCTGAATCTCAGGAAAGTGGTGAAACCGGTCGCTGCCGTGATCGCCCGTTCGCTTATCGCGTCTACTCTCGAACTTCCGGTGAAATGTCTGGTGTTCGATACATATACAGGCCGTATCGGCCGTTATCTTTCTTCCTTCAGGCCGAAGGTGCCGATGTATGCCATGTGCTATAGGGAGAGCACCATGCGTGAGCTTGCAATGGTACGCGGCATCGAGACCTATCCTTTCCAGCAGGTGAAGGACAAGAATGAATTTGCCGAAAAGGCGATAGGAATTCTTGCGGCCGAGGGCAAGGTGCAGAAAGGCGACCTTATCGGATATATCGGCGGTCTGTTCGGATCCGAGCAGGGCGCTACCTATATGGAGTTCCGATACGTCGACTAGCTCCCGTCGTCAACGTCGATATAGATACCTTCGATTGTAATGTTTCCGCCTCGTACGTGGAACAGACCTTCGTGGTATGTCGTACCGTTCTCGTCACGCATACGGTCGATATCCGCCTTCGTCAATTCTATCTTTTTCTGGTATTTGATACGCCTGTCGGTAGGAGGATTGAAGTTGACTTCCTCCTTGAGCAGGTACTGTATCTGGTTGTACCTTTCGTTAGGTCCGAGAAGCTCCACATGCAGCCAGTAGTAATACTGGTTAGGCTCGACGAAATAGCGGATATAGAAGAACAGCTTCTCTCCGGCAGCCATCGCGTCTTCGAAGGCATTGATATGCTCGTTGTTGGCGTCGATATCGATAAGCAGAGGCTGGTTGATATTGTATGAGGTGATAGGGAAGTCAATCTGCTCTCCTGCGTGCTCTCCGACTTCGAAGCCCTGGTCGGTATCGGTCGTGAAGTCGATATAAGGCTTTGACGTGAAGTGCTCGTATGTCTCGGTTTCGTCCTCATCGGCTACCACGTCGTTCCAGACTTTCTCCGGAATCTCGATTCCAAAGATCTTGAACTTCCTTCCTCCGGTAAATACTATATCGGATTTGTCGGCGTTTTTCAGAGACAGAAGTCTCGCGCCCTTGTTCCTAAGATTGAATTTGGCGATAACCCCTTCCATATTGTTAGGCGGAGCGAGCGCTGTGAACTTGACGCTCTTTGTCTTGTTTATCGTCTTGTCCGGGATACCGCTGAGATCGACAGTGATTCTCCGGTTGTTGCTGTCGCTGGTGTAGCTGAAAGATGGAGTCGTGCCATTGAATCTGGCGGAAAAATTACCCGAGAGATTGCCGGTAGTCGATGTGAGGACTACGCTTTGCAATTCCAACGCAGCATCCGCGGTCACCTCGAACTCATAGGCTGAGAACATCGGCTGGAACGCCAGCTGGACAAGGGCCGGATCGTCCTCGCTCGCGGTGGAGACTGCATACATGTATGCGTAATCCATATTCGGGACTCCGGTCTGGGTAGCAGGAATGCTTCCGGACATCACGACGTTGTTGCCGCTCTTGGTGATACCTCCGGAAGGGTACATTGCGTAGAATCTGTGGGAACCGTTGCCCCAGTGCAGACCGTTGCCGTTGGCAGGGACGATACTGGCGGAGCTGTATCTTCCGCTGTTGGTGATAGTCGGTGCGTCTATGACATAATCCGAGCTCTTGACGGCATCGGAAACCTGATCGCAGTATACTGAGATACGGTCGCCATCAACCCAGTTGATTCTTTCGATACCGCCGGATACAGTGCCGCTATATTCAGTCTTTGTCTTTGATTTATATTTCTCAGAAGATGCGGAGAATGATACCGAGTCTCCATAGTGGTGGCCTGGAATCTTGCTACAGCCTGTAAGAAGTATTACAGTAGTTGCAAGTAGCAATGTGCAATACTTAGAATTAATCATCAGTTTATAAATTATTACTCTTTTTTCTACTCCAACAGAGCAAATTTATAAACTAATAATTGAAAAACAAAGCATTTAGCCTTCTACATCGACATAAATTCCCTCTATGGTAATGTTTCCGCCGCCTCGTACATGGAACATTCCTTCATGATTGTTGTATCTGTTATATGTCTTCAGGAAGTTCACCATTTCCTGCGTCAACTCCAGTTTTACGGTGTGACGCTCGATCTGAGGCGGATTTACTGGCTGGAAGTTCTGCTGCTCCTGATAAGCAAGACCGAATCCGTATAGTTGGACATGGAGCCAGTAGTTACAGTTGCTCCAGTTGTTATCCTTGGCGACATAGTAACGGACGATAAGATACAGAGTTTCACCGGAATCCAGAGCATTCTGGAATGCATCCAGATGCTGCTGGTTTGCATCGAAGTCCACAAGAAGCGCCTCGTTGACGTTCCCCGAGATAGGGAAGTCTATCTGTTCTCCGGCATATTCACCTTCCTCGAAACCCTGGTCGGTATCGGTGGAGAAGTCGATATACGGCTTCGAAGTGAACGGCTCATAGGTGTTTGTAGTGTCGTCTTGTGCTACAATATCGACCCAGACATAGTTAGGAATCTCAAGCCCGGATATCTTTATCTTGTGGGTGCCATTGAAGACAATGTCCGACTTGTCCGCATTTCTCATCGATATCTGGCGTATTCCGTACTCAGTAGTTGTAAATTTCGCCCTCATTCCGGAGACATCGGACGGCGGGGCCAGGACAGTGAATGTCATGCTCTTGGACGGACCGACTGTCTTGTCGGATATGCCGCTGAGGTCGACATGGACCTTGTTGTCGTTCGTGCCGGAACCGTATGAGTATGAGATTCCGGAAGTCCTCATCGTCGCCGTGAAATTGCCGGACAGATTGCCTGAAACGGAAGACAGGACAACGTCTGTTATGGTCATGGCAGCGTCCCCGGATACGGTGAATTCGTATGCGGTGAACATCGGATTGAAGTCCAGAAGCACGACTGCCGGGTCTGTCGGAGATACCGACTGGATTGCGTACATGTAGGCATTGTCCATGTCTGCGACACCGGTCTGGTTGTACGGCACTGTGCATGATAACGATGCTGTATTCCCGCTGCCCGTGAATGTGTTGTCGGGATAGACGGCATAGAAGTAATGAGTCCCACTTCCCCAGTGGAGTCCGTTGCCGTCCGCCGGTTCGATGCTGGCGGAACTGTATCTTCCGTTGCTGGCGATTGTAGTTGAATTGATTACATAGTCCGAGCTCTTGTCGTTATCTGCGGCCTGATAGCAATATATGCTTATCCTGTCGCCATCGACCCAGTCTATCCTTTCGACGCCATTGTTGACGACGCCGCTGTATTCAGTCTTTGTATAGGATTTGTCGAATCGTTCGGCAGAAGCCGTGAAATAGATGGAGTCCCCATATTTATGGCTGGAGATTCTTTCGCAACTGCATGCAACTAGCGCAGCCGTTATCAACATGGTGTTGATAAAAGATTTCATAATTCGTTTAAGTCTATAGTTACGGCAAATATAAGAAACATATTTGCTATTTCAAAATTTGTACTAAATTCGCGTATCTTAAACGCAGTATATATGGCAGATAACTATCTGGAAAGCCGTTTCGAAGAAGTCTTCGGAGCTGACAAGAAACCGAAAGTCGTGGTTAAGCGCAACAATCCTTCGATCGATACGCTGCTGCACCGGAACCGCAGCTATCGCGGATATGACAATTCCCACGTCGTGACTGAGGAAGAACTCCGGGAGATAGTCGGAGTCAATACTCTTATAGGCTCCGGGATGAATCGTCAGGCTCTGAGATTCCGTCTTGTCACAAAGGATACCGGTGCGGATAAGGTCCTGCCTCTTATAAAGCTCGGCGGTGCGCTTCCTGAGCTCCACCTTCCCGAACCGGGCAAAGAACCGGAAGCGTTCATAATAGTCTGCAGCACTGTTCCGGAAGACAATATAATCTGTATCGACCTCGGTATATCACTCCAGAGCATGCTTCTCAAGGCCGTATCTAAAGGACTTAACGGGGTTATAATCAAAGCCTTCAATTCCGACAGACTGGCTGAGGAATTTTCCCTGCAGTACCGTCCTCTTGCCGTCCTGGCAATAGGAAAGGGCGCAGAAAGCATTTTCCTGCGCCCTGTATCGGAAGGGGAGAGCCTCAAGTATTACCGTAAGGATGGGGTACATTATGTACCTAAACTGAAACTCGAGGATATTCTCCTGTAGTATTTCTATTCAAGACCGCGTTTGCGCAGAAGTGCGCCCGGATCAGGCTCCTGGCCCCGGAATTCCAAGAACAGAGTCATAGGCTCCTCGCTGCCGCCTCTCTCGAGGAAGGTGCGGCGGAATCTGTCTGCTATTGACTTGTCGTAGATACCGTTCTTCTCGAAATACTCGAAAGCGTCACAGTCAAGCACCTCTGACCAGAGGTAGCTGTAATACCCGGCGCTGTAGCCGCTGTTGAAGATATGGTTGAAATAGGTTGTGCGGTAGCGGGGGATGATCTCGTCGATAAGCCCCATCTCTTTGCATACCTTGGTCTCGAAATCACGGATCGACTGGGCATCGGTAAAGCCTGCCAGCTCTTCTGCGGAAAGCTCATGCCACTTCATGTCGAGGATGGATGCTGCGCAAAGTTCTCCGGTCATGAATCCCTGGTTGAACTTGAGGGCGTTTCCAATCTTGGCCACCAAATCCTCCGGAATAGGCTCGCCGGTACGGTAGTCGTTGGCATAATGCGCAAGAATCTCTTTCTGGAAAGCCCAGTGCTCGTTGAACTGGGAGAACATCTCTACGAAATCCCTGGTGACCGAGGTGCCGCTCACGTCGCGGTAGTTGCACTTGGTCAGGAAACCGTGGAGAGCGTGGCCGAATTCATGGAAGGCGGTCTGTACGTTATCGATAGAGAGAAGGGACGGCGTTTCTTCTGTAGCAGGAGGAAAGTTGCATACGTTCACGATGACCGGACGCACGTCGTAGCCGTCGGCTTTGACATACTGGTCGCGGAAGTTGTTCATCCATGCTCCGCCCCTCTTTGTCTCGCGTGAAAAATAGTCGGCATAGAAGATACCGAGGAGGCTTCCGTCAGCGTCGGTAAGCTTGTAAGCCTTGACATCTGGATTATAGACTTCTACCTCAGGAGCCTCTTCGACATTGACGCCGTAGATCTTGTTGGCTGCATAGAATACGCCTTTTCGTACGCTGTCCACCTGGAAATATGGCTTGGTAAGATCCTCGTCGAGGTCGTATTTGCGACTGCGAACTTTCTCTGCATAGTAGAACCAGTCCCAAGGCTGGATCTTTGAGCCGGCAGGAAGAAGTCCGGCCTTGACGTCCTCGTCCATGACCTTCTGCATGTCATAGATCTCCTCTTTGGCTTTCTTCATGGCAGATGCCATGATTTCGCCGAGGAACTTGTCGACAGTCTCAGGATTGCCGGCCATCTTGTTGGCGAGAAGATAATCTGCAGAAGTCTTGTAGCCGAGAAGATTGGCCTGCTCGGTGCGCAGTTTCATGATCTCGAGAACAATGGCGTTGTTGTCGTTGTCGTTGCCGTTGTTGCCGCGGGATGAGTAAGCTTTGAAGGCTTTCTCGCGTGCAGCCCTGTCGGCGCAAGAGGTCATGAAGTCAGGATAAGCGGATACGGTAACTCCGGTCTCGGCCTTGAAGGCATTGTTCTCGGCGAGAAGGTTGTTGGCGAACTTCTGGCTGAGAGAAGCGAGAGCCGAATTGATTTCTTTGAATCTTGCCTGTCCGGCCTCGTCGAGGGCGATACCGTTGCGTACGAAGTTCTCGTAGAGCTTTTTGGTGACCATCTGCTGCTCCCTGGTGAGTTCAGAGCTGTTCTCATAGACGGCCTTGACTCTCTCGAAGAAGGCTTTGTTCATGAAGACCTCGTCCTCTGCGGCGGTCAGCACCGGAGTGAGTTCGTCCACGAGGGCCTGGATTGAAGGGGTCGCGTCTGATTCGGAAATGTTGTAGAACACTCCGACAGTTTTGGAAAGAAGTTCTCCGCTGAGCTCGTAGGCAGCGATAGTGTTCTCGAAAGTAGGAGCTTCCGGATTAGAGACTATAGCCTCGATCTCGGCGGCTCTTTCTTTGATTCCTCTGATTATTGCCGGTTTGTAGTCGGCCTCGCTTATCTTGCTGAACGGGGCTGTACCATAAGGAGTATTCCATTCCTGTACGAATGGATTCTTGTCTGAACAGGCTGTGATTGCCATAACTAGTGCTAAAGAAGCGATAAGATTTTTCATATTTCTTTAATCAACGAATTCGTCCATGTCCTCAGAGAAATATCCTTTTGGAAGCGACCTGCAGTTGTATCCCGAGGCCATTATTTCTCCATAGGCTCCTGCCGAACGTATCGCCACCAGGTCTCCGCGGGCGCTTCCCGGGAGATCGATGGCTTTTCCGAAAGTATCGCTGCTCTCGCATATCGGTCCGACTACGTCATAAGTCTCGACCGGTCTGTCGCTTGTTATGTTCTCGATCTTATGGTATGCCTGATAAAGTGCAGGACGGATAAGGTCGGACATGCCGGCATCCACTATCAGGAACTGCTTGAAGTCACCCTGCTTGATGTACAGCACTCTCGTGATGAGGCTGCCGCACTGGGCGACGACAGAGCGTCCCGGCTCGAAATGCAGCGTCTGTCCCGGACGTAACTTCAGGAACTTTGTAAAGGTACGGAAATATTTCCTGAAATCCGCTATCGGCATCTGGTCAGGATGGTGATAATCTACTCCGAGACCGCCTCCGACATTGATGCTGGCGACCGCAATGTGGTGCTGTTCAAGCTGATCCTGCAATTCGTTAATCCTGTTGCATAGGGCTATGAAATCGTCCATGTCGAGAATCTGCGAGCCGATATGGAAATGCAGCCCGACGAAATTGACGTTCGGGAGCTCCGCGGCATGAAGAATCATCTCCTCCATGTCTCTCATAGGGATTCCGAACTTGTTCTCGGCATAGCCGGTGGTGATGTTCGGGTGCGTATGGGCACCGACGTTGGGATTGATGCGGAAAGCCACGTTGGCGGTAGTGCCGCGTCCTTTCGCCAGAGCGCTGATTATCTCCAGTTCCGGCAGACTCTCCACATTGAAACAGCCTATACCGAGATCGAGACCGAGATTTATCTCCCAGTCGCTTTTGCCGACTCCGGCATAGACTATGCTCCCGGCAGGGAATCCTGCCTGGATAGCAGCCTTGATTTCGCCGCCGCTGACGCAGTCGGCGCCAAAGCCCGCTTCCCGGATTATCTTCAGAATCTTCGGGTTCGCGTTAGCTTTGACCGCATAATGCACATGGTATCCGGGATAATTCCGGATTTCGGCTTTTATGGTCTCTAACGTTTCCCTGAGGAGTTCTGTATCATAATAGTAGAAAGGGGTCTCAATCAGCTGCAATTTGTCGATCGGGAATCTTTCTGCCATCATTTCTTCTTGAATAAGGTATCGCTGAGGCTCTGGAGAGCGCGTTTCTTGTCGACGGACTTGATCAGGAACGAAATGTTGCAGTCGGATCCGCCATAGGAGATCATGCAGACCGGAATATCTTTCATGGCATCGGTAGCAAGAGTCTCGAAGCCGACGTTGCTCCAGTCGAGGTCACCCACGACGCAGACTATGCACATTCCGTTGTCGACGGTGATCGTGCCGAATTTCTTAAGCTCATCGACGATCTCGCTGAGATGGGTCGTATCGTCAATACTCATGGATACGCCGACCTCGCTGGTGGCGATCATGTCGATAGGGGTCTGGTAGCTTTCGAATATTTCGAATACCTTGCGGAGGAAACCGGTGGCAAGCAACATCCTTGAACTGCGGATCTTGATCGCCGTGATGTTGTCCTTAGCGGCGACAGCCTTTATGGTGCCGCGCATCATGACATTGTCGATGATTGTTCCCGGGGCGTCCGGGTCCATGGTATTCTTGAGCCTTACGGGGATGCCGGCGAACTTGGCCGGCTGGATGCAGGTCGGGTGAAGGATCTTGGCTCCGAAGTAGGCAAGCTCAGCCGCCTCTTCGAAGTTGAGCTGGCGGACAGGCTCGGTATGGTCGACGACTCTCGGGTCGTTGTTGTGCATGCCGTCGATGTCCGTCCAGATCTGGATTTCGCTGGCCTCGAGGGCTGCTCCTACGAGAGAGGCCGTGTAATCTGAGCCTCCGCGCTGGAGATTGTCGATTTCGCCGTAGGAGTTACGGCATATGAAACCCTGGGTGATGTAGATCTGGTGACCTGCGTTCTTCTTCATCACCTCTGCGAGTTTCTCGCGGATGTAAGGCATATCCGGCTCTCCGTTCTTGTCGATTCTCATGAAATCGAGAGCGGAGAGCAGGACTGCGTCTTTACCTGTTTCTTTCATGTATGCGGCCATCATGCCGGTGCTCATCACTTCGCCCTGGGCGACGATGCTCTTCTCTTCGAAAGAAGTGAAGATGTCCTTGGTGAATGAGCGGATATATTTGAATTCGCTTTTCAGGAATTCCTTGGCATCGGAGCGGGCTTTTTCAGTAGAAAGAAGCTCGTCAATATGGCCGTAGTACTTCTTTTCAAGGTTTTTGAGGATGTCGTTTGCGCCTTCCGGATTCTTCTTGTAGAGATAATCTCCGACTTCCACGAGGGCATTCGTGGTGCCGGACATGGCAGAGAGCACGAGGAAGACCGGTTCATCGCTCTTCGCTACGAGTTCAGCCACGCTTTTCATTCTTTCTGGAGTGCCCACGGAGGTCCCTCCAAATTTCATTACTTTCATGTCGTTGTATATTTATTTAGTCCGTATCTCTATCCGAAAGGCTTCAGCCACGCTTTAGAAAGCGTAGTTGAAACCGATGCCAGCTACAAAACTCTTGCGGAAGAAGTTATCCTTTCCCGGAGTCTTGAGTGCGTCTGCGGAGATGCTTCCTGCAAGTGCAGGGGCAACTGCAGCAATCTTCTGAGAAAGACTCTTTCCTACGTTGTTGTAGTCGTCCATCTCTTTGTTGATGTGCTCGTAGAAGGTCTTGAACACACCGAAGTCGAAGCTTATCTTGTCGTTAAGTTTATATCTGCAACCGAGGCCGACTGATACTGAGCTTGGGTTGAAGGACATGTCAGAGATATACTCCGCCTTCTTGCCATAGCCGAATCTTGTAAACTGCACGCCGCCGCTGACGGTCCACTTGCCGGTAAGGTCGTACTCGAGACCTGCGATCACCTCGTATGGGTTGTTCTCGATGAGGGAGGTCTTGTCGTCTTTTCCGGTAAGGCTGTTATATACGTTGCTCTGCTTGTCGAAGTAAAGGTTGTAGTCAACCATCACCCTGAACTGAGGGAGGAGGCTGTACCTTGCGCCGAGGGCGAGGAGAGCAGGGATGTCAGAAGAAACGACAGCCTTGTCGTCGTACTGGGCCATTCCGGTTGTATTTTTCTTTGTGCTATTCTCCAGATCTACGTCTCCGCGGAACTCATAGCGACCTGCAAAGTTGAACTTGCCATAGTTCACGTCGATGCCGATGACAGGGGTGAACACGATGTCTTTCTGGGTGCAGTCAAGCTCCTTGTCGCCGGCGAACGCGTTGAGGGCATCGGCGTATGGGCCGAGAACTGAAGGATTGACTGTATAGCTGAGGCTGATGTTTTTGAGTCCGCCTTCGTATATGTTGAGGACATATGTACCGCGGATTCCTGCTGCCACGCTGATATGCTCGTTGATCTTGTATCCGAGGTTGAGCTGGCCGCTGAAGTAGTACTGTGAGCCTTCGAGGGCGATGTCGGCAGAGTAGCCGTTTACAATCGGAGCTCCGGCGATTTTGTTGACGATGCCCGGGAGCATTGCGATCTGGCTTTCGAATGAGCCGAGACCGTCGTTGAAAGGTGCTTTTCCGCCACCGCCGGTCACACCGAAGTGGAACGAGCCGAACCAGTGACCGCCATTGTTGTATGCGATGTCAGCAGAAGGAAGTACAGGAGCTACGGTCTTTGCTGAGAAAACCTTGGTCTGCTGCTGATTGTTCTTAGCGCCATATGCGAAAGGAGCGAATGTGCTCTCGATCTCTCTTTTCTGATGTGCATTCATGATTCCGATGCTGAGGGCCCATCCTTTGTCCATGAAGCCTACTCCTGCAGGGTTGAAGTACGCGCCGTTAACTGAGATTACCGAGTTCTGCGCCGGCTGGCGGAGAAACGATACGCTCTGGTTAGTATTCGTCAGAAATCCTCCGGCGTTTGCCTGGAGAGAGGCTGCTGCTAAGAGCGCCACTACTAATAATTTTCTTGTCATTTTGGTCGATTTTTTATGTCAAAACGGCCACGAATATAGTAATTATTCTGGAGAAAGCAATATTTTCAAAGATCTCTGAACCCCAGTCTTATTCAGCTGAGGTGGCGTAAATGCCTATTACTGCGCCTTGGAAGTCTCCTCCTTCGAGCGTAGAAAGGACTCTGCCGTCAAGAGCCTCTCCGGCTCTTATATATATCTTTCCGTCGAAGGAATAGCTGAACGCATATTCCGACGGAGTAAGAGTCTCGACCATAAGATAGACAGGCTTCCTGGCCTGCGAGTCCGTCAGTCCGATATCGTAGCGTCTTTCGACCTCTCCTTTCCTTATCTGGTCCAGCCTGAGAACAGGACTTCCGGTCTCGTCGAGCGTCTTGACGAACTGCATGAGCTGGCGGTGGTTCTGGTATAGGAGAAGTCCGGCCATGGTCGCGCTGCTGTCCTCTCTGGCGGTCGGCCTAAAGGAAAGTTTGGTCGAGGCTGAGAACTTCTTAGCCGTGATCCTCTCGCAGATCGCCGACGGGTTGCCGAGCGAACGGGCGCTGACCGGTTTCAGGGATAGGCTGAGGTTGCCATGGTCATCGATACGGTAGAACGGTCCGTTCTTGCGGTCCCGGACGAAGTCGAAATCGGACGGTCCTTCGGCAGGTACAGGACGTCTTATGAACATGGCGAAGTCGGCGATGCCGTCTTTGTCCCACAGCGGCCCGGGATTGAAGCCGTCGAATCCTGCGACAGTATTGGCCGCGGCGAGGGCCTTCAGCTCATTGTCGAGAGGGACGGTCTTAGGGACAGGCTGCCCCTGCGGCAGTATGACAGGCTGGCCGTCGATCCACTGGACCGGCAGCAGGAAGGTCTGTCGGCCATTATTGAAGTAGTAATCGCCTTCGTATGGTTCTACGCCGAGAAAGACTGCATACCAGTTGCCGGCTTCGGTCTGGACGAGTCCGGCATGGCCGGTGCAGTTTATCAGGTTTTCCCTTTCGACAGGGAGGTCTCTCTGGGTAAGTATCGGATTGATTGCACATGGTTCGAAGCCTCCGTCGGGACGGTCAGACTGGAAGATTACTTCGGAGTGCCCCTGCTCTGTGCCTCCTTCGGCGCACATGAGGAAGTATTTGTCTCCGATGTGGTATAGATGCGGGCCTTCCAGCCAGCGGGGGTTCGATGAAGGGTCGGCTCCATGCATGGCCAGAATCTTTCTTTCGCCGGTTGTCTTGCCGTTCCGCCAGTCGAATTCGAGCATCAGGATGGCGTTGTCTCCATCGTCATAGAGGGGCTCGAGTCCGGCTCCGGCCAGGCCTTCGGAGCTGACGATGTAGGCTTTGCCGTCGGTGTCGAAGAGTATGCTCGGATCGATGCCAAGTACGTCGGGAAGACGCACGGGGTCGCTCCATTCGCCTTTGAGTGGATCATCGGTGGTCACGAAAAAGTTGCCGATGCCTCCGACTACCGTATTTATTATGTAGAAGAGTCCGTTGCCGGGGTTGTAGGATATCTGCGGGGCGAAGACTCCCATCCTGATAGGGAGGTCGGGAATCGGCATCTGGCCGTAACGGCTGAGGGCGTGTCCGGTGAGTTCCCAGTGCACGAGGTCTGTGGAGTGCCATACGGGGAGTCCGGGGAAGTAGCCGAATGTGGAGGTTACTATGTAGTAGTCTCCGTCTTTGCGGCAGATGCTCGGGTCGGGGTAGAAGCCCGGAAGTATGGGATTGAGATATTCCGTTTCGGGGTCGTAGCTGACGGGCTGGTTGGCGGAGTATTGGAGTGGGGTGAAGAGGGCGGTTCCTTCTTCGGGAAGAGGTGAGGTGCACGCCTCTGCCCCGGCCGTCAGGATGACGGCTGCGCACAGTTGTGCCAGGGTGGGGAATATCTGTAAAGTCCGCATAGGTTTTGTTTTCTGCAAATATAGTCAATTAGTTGGAAAATAAAAGGTGTGGGGTGGAGAATCCCTTTCCCTCCGGGATTTGGCCGGCGCGAGGCCGGAGGGATTCCGCTGCGCCGGCTCTGCCGGCTTGCGCTATCCCTGGACGCTCGCCGCGGGGCCCGTTCAAATCTGCATTATTCCATTGAATCATCTTCGAAAAGATATTTTTGCTTCACTGACATCCTCTTACGAAAGTAAACTTCCGACGAGGATGCCAGAAAAGCAAAAGCCTCGCTTTGGCGAGGCTGATTCAATGGAATATTTTCCGATTTGCGGAGGGAAAGGGATTCGAACCCCCGGTACGGGAAACCGCACACCTGTTTTCGAGGCAGGCTCCTTCAACCACTCGGACATCCCTCCTTTTTTCGATACAAAGATATGTAAATTCGTGAAAAAAACATATATTTGTCAAGACAAGAGATAACACTTAAACCGGATTCTATGCTAAAAGTTTTCACTAAACTTGTTATTGCAGGTGTCGTACTCCTGACCGCCGCGGCCTCATGTGAAAAAGCCGATTATGTCATGGGCGAAGACGGGTGGCCTGTCGTTTCCAACAGTATTTCCGAAGAGTATTTCCGTGACGTGGTCGATGGATTCGGTTGGTATTTCGTATCTGGATATACAATCGATTCTGACGGAAAAGTAACGGACGAACAGTATTATAAGGATCTGATAGGCGGCAGTACGACAGATTACTTTTTCGAAGGGAATCACGTCACTGAATTCTGGATATCTGACGCTTACCTGGCCTCTTTCTACAGGATAAGCCGGTTTTCATACGACGAGTCGGATAATGGCCTTGTCATAGGGAAGACCCTGCAGATGAAGATCACGTCCCTGAAAAAGGACAAGATAGTTGCGATCGATTATGTCGGACAGCATAGTGACGGTACCAAGGTCTTTGTAGAGACAACCTGGAAAAGGATGAGCGAAGAACAGCTTGAGAAGGTTATTGCGGAGCATCCTACCGACTTTAACGAATTCCGTAATAAAAGATAAAGTCGCAGCAGGCTTTGCCTGTGCGACTTTTGTTTCTTCGGTGTTTTAGTGATGAAGTTTATCTTCTTACGAACAGTGCTGTCCTGGAATTGAGATAGTCCTTGACTGCGGACCACTCGTAATATGGGCCGTCCACAGGGGCGAGCGCTCCGAGAGAAGCCTCCTCTCCATTCAGCAACAGCTTCACAAGCACGTCGCCTTTCTTTCCTTTCTTAGGTGTATAGAACACGAACTGCATGTTTGCCGCCATCGGCGAACGGAAAGTCTGGAAAGTGTTCACGATGTCATCCACAGAATCCGGGACAAAGCCGAATCCGTCGATGTCCATGATCATCAGGAGTGCCATCACTACATGGTCATGACCGAAGCGCAGGTCAGCGCCGCGGCTGTTTCCGGCAAGCCTGGCATCAGCCTTGGCGATGATGTCGTCCACGATTGATGAACATGAAGTGCGGTAGTCGATATACTCCTGGAAACGCTCGTAGTTGTCAACTTCCCAGAGGCGGGCGTATTCTTCAGCGGTAAAGATTCCGTCAACGTCAAGCCTTTCCTCCTCAGGAATGCTGGCCATTCCGCCGACGAGCATGTACAGGTTGAAGAATGTGTCGTAGGCATCTTTCTTGGCGACGGCCACAGAAGGGTCTTTGAACATGCGGGCAAGTATGGTCTGGTAATCAGGCATCTTGCGGAAGAAGAATCCTTCTGAATCCTCTACATACGGCAGGTATGTGTGAGGACCTTTGTAGCGGAACGGATTCTTGCCCATGTTAGGACGGGCTGCCTGTATGTCCATCATTCCCTGATGCTCATATACCGAAGTTGCCGGAGACTCCTTGGCGATGCTGACGCAGAACGATCCCATGCTCATCATCGACCTTGAAGAAGCGGATGAGCATGCATCCACGCTGCTGCCCTTTCCGAAGGCGGTAGGGAAGGAAGATACCATGGTCTTGGCTATCTGCCTGTGCTGTTCCCAGCCAAGCGGGGTCAGGTCGCCGACCCTGTACTGGTTCCTTTCCCAGAAGTCTGAGAGCTGGCCCAGAAGCTTCTTGCCATACTCGGTAAGGTTGTCGTTGTCAGCGCCTTTCCTGAGCATTTCGAGAGGGACTGTGTATGCATCGGAAGTGTATGCATAGCGGGATCCATGACGGCCGTAATGGCTTACATAGACTGGCTCATATCCCTTCGGCGCCGGAGTCGATGCCTTAGGGGAGAGGTCGTAAGTGTTGTCCAGGCCGGATGCCTTGGAATGGTCTGCAAGCACTTCCTCATGCACTCCCTCACGGACTTTCGACGGCTGCTTGTCATCCTCAACTTCTACGATGATGAAGATGGAGTCGCGCTTGCGCTGTCCGTCGTGGTCATACTTATTGTTGTTTGTAGGATAGTTGACCACATGGGTCTCAGGGTCTCCATGACCGCGTACGCAGACCGTAGTCGAACCGCCGCCGTCCATGTTGAGGGCGTATTGCGGGTTGAACCACTTTACGATGAATTCCGTGAACTCACGGGCGCTCATGCCCTCGCCAATCCCGTCCCTTCGGCCGTCAACGGCGATGAGGATCAAATGGTTATCGGCGGTCTTGGCGACGGCTGTGCGCGGATGACGTACGCCTTGATGGCGGATCGGGTCTTCATATTCCAGTTTCTCAAGCTCTTCCAGAGAAAGCGAAGGATCCACGAAGCGTGCTCCTACCGGGTCGAAGTTGTCGACCAGCATAGGAGCGCTGGTAAGGATGTTCGGTTCTGTGCTGTTTGCATAGAATTCTCTCTGCTCGGCGATGCTCATGTCCTTTCCGTCAAAAGAGATACGTACGCCCTGCATGCCATCGGTATATACTGCACCTTCGCTCTTCCAGTTCGGGACCGGAGTGTCGATGATGTTGTCGTAAGGCATGCAGGAATGCATCCTTTCGTTCACCTTGATGACGATTGACTGGGCCTCGTATCCGGCATTCATGGCTGCAACCGCATTGTTGCGCCAGAACGCTTCTGATGTAGGGATCCTTTCAGGGTAATAAACAAACCTGAGGGCATATCTCGGATTCGAGAGATCCTGTTCTATTACGAATACCTGCTGGGCGGCTCCGGAGATTTCCTCAATGCCGGAGTAGGTGTAATAATTTATGCCTTCGGCGATAGTCTCCACCGTCCATCCCTTGTCAGCGGGTGTCGGATTGGCCGTCGCATTGCAGAATCCTGCAAACAGCAGGAAGAGAGTGATAAACTGATTTCTTTTCATTATTATTTCGGTACAACTATAAAATGTGTTAGTCTTTTGCGTTCAGCGCCATTATCGTTACATGGAGTATTTACGACATGGGTCTGAGAATTGCCTTTTCCTTCTACGCAAAGAGTAGAGGAACCGCCGCCGTCCATGTTGAGGGCATACTGAGGGTTGAACCATTTCTTCAGGAACTTGGTGAGTTCCTTGGCGTTCATTCCTTCGCTGACTCCAGGATTGCGGCCGTCAACTACCAGCATTATGAAGTGGTTGTCGGCGGTAAGGGCGATGGCAGAGCGAGGATGTCTTGCCCTCTGGTGCTTCTGCGGATTCTCTCCGTTGAGGTTTTCCCAGTTGGAAATTGATTCGTTGACAAAAGTCTCGCCTACAGTACTGTAGTTGTCGATAAGCATCGGAGCACTTGAGATGAGATCTTCTGCTGTGGTATTGTGATATGCGTTCCTCAGGGTCGTGATAGCAGTGTTTATGTTGGCAGGTACTGCGTAAGGTCTGGTAAGCGTAGCACCTTTCTTTATTGAGATGGTTCCGTTGGACTTGCGGATGAACGCAGCTTCGCTCTTCCAGTTAGGTACGCCTGAAGTTCCGATCGTGGTGTTAGGAATGTTGAACAACTCCTGTCCGTTGTCACGGATGTAGATGGATCCTGTCTCATATCCTGCATTCATGGTAGCTACAGAACTGTACATCTGATGTGCTGCCGACGTTGCCAGGGATGGAGTCGTATAGGTCATCTTTACAGTGTACTTAGAACTGAGGTCCACGTCGATTGCGAATGCCTGCTGTTTAGCGCCGGTGATGGCGTCAGTACCGGAGAACGTGTAGTACATGACTCCCTTATGGATCTTGAAGACACGCCATCCGTTGCCGGAAGATGGGGCGGACATCCTTCCGCTGGATTCCACCTCTTCTCCATCGTATTCGTCGCTTTCGTCAGCGAGTTCCGTATTTACGGCTGATGGTTCCGGAAGGTCCATGATTTCTTCCTTGCTGCTGCAGCAAAGCATGAACGGCAGGAGTACTGAAAGTACTAGCAATGATTTGATTTTCATAATAAAAAAAGTTTTAGTGTTATAATGGGTTTGAGTTGGTTTTCTAGTTCTCCACTACTATGAAGTGGGTTGCTCTTGCACGTTCTCCCGCGTGGTCGTACTTGTTGTTGTCGCATGGATAGTTCACGACATGAGTCTCCTGGTCACCTTCGCCTTCTACGCAAAGAGTAGAAGATCCGCCGCCATCCATGTTGAGGGCGTACTGTGGGTTGAACCATTTCACCATGAACTGCGTGAGCTCCCTCGCGCTCATTCCGTCACTGTTGCTGTTTCGTCCGTCAACCACGAACATGATGAAGTGATTGTTCTCGGTCAGGGCGATAGCCGTGCGAGGATGTCTTGTCCTCTGATGCTTCTGCGGATTCTCTCCGTTGAGTTTGCTCCAGTTAGGAGTATCGTAATTCACGAAGGTCTTTCCCACTGGATTGTAATCATCCACAAGCATAGGGGCGCTTGAGATGATGTCAAGAGCCGAAGAGTTGCTGTAGAAGCTGCGCAGGGCATTGATTGCTTTGGTAAGGTTGTCGGGAACGCTGTATGGCCTGATAAGTTCGCCGGCTGTCTTGATGGAAATCTTGCCGTCTGCATCGCGGAAGAATGCGGCCTCGCTCTTCCAGTTTGGAATGCCGGTCGTGCTGATTGTCGTGTTTGGAAGGTTGGATTTTACTCCTCCGTTTGCACGGATGTAGATGGAGCCAGCCTCATAGCCGGCATTCAGCGTCGCGATCGAATTGTACATCTTGTGGGCTTCGGAGCTCACGGGCGCCGGATTGGTGTAAGCGAGCTTGACGCTGTAGCTTGGGTTGCTGAGGTCAATGTCAATCGCGAACACCTGCTGTTTGGCGTTGGTGAACTCCTCCTTGCCGGAGAATGTATAATAGGTGATTCCGTTACGGATTGTCTTGGAGGTCCAGTTATCTCCGGATGGCGTCACTATCTTGCCACGGTTCGCTTCCCACTCGCCTGGAGTCTGGTCATCGCCTCCGTCGTCTCCGCCTCCAAGGTCAGGATTGACGATTACTGGAGGAGGAAGTTCTGGAATTTCCTCTTTGCTGCCGCAGCAAAGAAGGAGCGGCAGCAAAAGAGTCAATAAAATCAAAGTCTTATTCTTCATGATATATTACTTCAACTTAGGGGTTTCAGTGCTGAAGTCCCAGATTTCTGAAGACCAGCCGAGGGACTGTGCTACGCTGCTGATTGTTGCTTCAGCGGCAGCAGCCTTTCCATGATAAGGGAAGTTGTACTTCTGTGGCTTGGCCTCGGTGAGAGGAGCTTCAGGGCTTGCATTTTCCTGGTCGTAAGGAACGTTTCCTGTCCATACTTCCTGGAAGTCGATGTCTGCCTTGCGGTAGCAGTCCTTAAGATAATTCTTGACTGAAGTATAGCCGACGATGACACCTGAGCTGCCGTTTTCCTTGTATTCATCAGAAATCTCCAACGTGGTCTTGATGAACTTGTTCCATGCGATACAGCCTTCGATCACGTTCTCAGGCTCGCTGGTGTCGGCAGACCATTTGTCGAGGGAAGCGTGTCCCACGATTCCGCCAAGGGCGATTGTCGATGAAACGGAAGCCTTGCAGAAGCAGTTGCGCACTGCTGTGCCGTTCTTGATGATACCGCCGATGATACCGCCGATTCTCTGCCTGTCAGAGAGTTCGCCGTCAACCCAGCAGTCGCTTATCTCGATCTGGCTTGCATCGTATCCAGCGATACCTCCGACATAGTTTCCATTAGTAGTGATGGTTCCGGAGAAGTAGCTGCGAGATATCTTCATGTTGTCAGGAATTCCGATGAGTCCGCCCACGCCGTTCTTTCCGCCGTTGTGGGTGATGGTTCCTTCAAATGAGCAGCCCTCGATTGCCGGCTCTGTAGCACTGACGCCCTTGCCCTTGCCGGCGAGACCGCCGGTTCCTGCATATGCGCCGTTGCTGGTTACGCTTCCGGTTACATGGACATTCTTGATCTTGCCGGTATAGTCACCTGTTCCGCAGTAGCCTGCTACGACACCGGCGGCAGTCTTGCCTGAAGTCTCGATGTTTGCATCGGCAAAATTCAGGTCATGGACATATCCGTATAGAACTCCGAAGAAGCTTGGATATTTTTCAGCCTTGTTGCTGAAGTTGGAGATAGTATGGCCGTTTCCGTCGAAGTCGATACCCTTGTCATATGGGCTGTCGAGGTTGAGTGGTACCCACTCGACATCTTTCATGTCGATATCGGCTCCGAGCTTGAAGTAGCGGGTTGCTCCGGAGATAAGGTCATCAGGTATGAAGAGCAGCTGCTCCACGGTCTCGATGACCCATGGCTTCTCAGCTGTTCCCTTGCCGGATGCATAATGGCTTCCTTCTGCCCAGTCCTCTGCTCCGAGGGTGACGGTGTTGACCACGCCGCTCTTGAGCACTGTTTCCTTGGCAAAGCCAATCTCGCGGGAGAGAACCTTTTCTCCAGTGTTGACAGAGACGGTAAGTATAGTCCCGGCTGGAATTGTGGCCTCGTTCCATGAAGTGGTGGCCCATGCCGTGAGCTGGCTGCCCGCAGCAAAAGTGACATCCTCCATCTGGATGGTGATCTTGTCGGTGAGGTCTTCGCCGTTGCCAGCGTAGAAGATAGGCTTCTCAGCTGCGATTATGGCAGCAGTGGCAGCGGTGGCCTCTTCCGGGAGAGTAATCATGAGCTTCAGGACGCCGGTCTGCTGGATGCTTCCGCCGTGGGCAGTTGCCCACTCGTCGCTGAATGAGAATGTAGTATAATCGTCCACTCCTTTGAGGGAAGCCTCATAGCGGAGATGGTCGAGATTGCCGTTACCTTTCTGTACCTGGCTGGACCAGTCAGTCTTGGATGCGTTACCGCCAGGGTAGATGATAGTGAAGGATGATCCCTTTACCTCCTTGCCTACGAATTCGGCCTTCTTTGGGGTGAAACCATCTTTTATCTTGAAGACTTCGGTGGTCTCGCCGACAACGACGATTTCGTCGCTTGCGGACCAGGTCCATGAGAGGGTTGACTTGTATCCTGCTCCCTTGACATCAATGTCTTCAGGAAGGATTGCGCTGATCGTCACCAGGTCTCCGGTCTCTTCTGGACGGGCTTCTTCAGCCTTGTTGCAAGAGAATACTGTTGCGAGGAGCGACAAACCTATGATATATATGCTTTTATTCATAATCTGATGCTCGTTTATTTGTATAACTCATTCTCTTCGAAATCCGGGAGCTGACCTCCGGCATCGACATTTGGCGTCTCCTCTATAGGGCCGGAAGCGCCTGACTTATGTACAGGAATGTCGCCGCTGAAATCCCAGATCTCTGATGGCCAGCCAAGACCCTTCGCAACACTTGAAAGGGTTGCGCCTGCGGCTGCAGCCTTTCCGTGATAAGGGAAGTTGTAAGGACCTGCCACTGCGATGTAGAGCGGAGATGACGGGCCTGCATTCTCCTGGTCGTACGGAACGTTGATGTCGGTATAGTCTGTGAAATCAAGGTCTGCCTTTCGGACGCAGTCTATGAGATAGTTCTTGACAGAGGTGAATCCGATGATGGCGCCGCCGCTGTAATGGTCATTGGTACCTGCGGCGAAGTTGCGGGACTTGATGGAACTGTTCCATGCGATGCATTTCTCGAATACATTCTCAGGATTGGACTCCTCAGGGGTGCCGCTCTTCTGGTCGAGGTTGCAATGTCCTGCGATACCGCCGATTGCGTATGCGCAAGTTACGGATGATGTAGAGTAGCATCTCTTTATTGACGAGGTAGCCTTGATGAGACCGCCGCAGATACCGCCGATTCTCTGGTTGCCCTCGATGCTTCCGCTTGTGTAGCAGTCGCTTACGCTGGATACGCCGGCGTCATATCCGAAGAGACCTCCGGCGTAGTTGGCGTTGGACGATACTTCGCAGTCAGCCGAGCATCTCTCTACCGTTCCCTCATTGAGCCGGCCAAACAGACCGCCTACGCCATTGACACCTGCGATGGAGGTGACGGTTCCGCTTACGTGGACGTTACGGCA
>Ga0256407_10001430_pt1 | contig 50367 bp, 76 predicted proteins | sample RumenRJG_04DNA_FD_193489 | JGI IMG/M metagenome (GOLD analysis project Ga0256407, IMG submission 193489) | Bovine rumen microbial communities from Lethbridge, Alberta, Canada - RJG_04 | ecosystem: Host-associated > Mammals > Digestive system > Stomach > Rumen | place: Canada: Alberta...
TTGCCCTCAACTGTAACATTTACTTCTGGTGGCTTAGCCTGGCTCATACCAGATATTATACCATCTCTAGTAGCTTCCTCAAGTACTTCTCTAAGAAGCTCCTGTTGATGTTGATTCATTATATCTGGATTAAATTGCTCCTTGAGAGTCTCAATCTCTTCATCTTGTTTACTTATCATCATCCTAATACCATCGTATATCATGGGACCAGCCATAGTAAGGGCTATACCCCAAGGACCACCAAGGAAACCTAAAATACGAGAACCTAAGGTACGAGCTACTGCTTGTCCTCCAGCTGCTCCTGCAGTCCTTGCTGCTGCTGCCCCAACTCCAGCAGCAGTCATAGTACTAAGTCCGGCATTAAGACCCATACCTCTAACTCCAGCAGCAGTATTAGTAACTCTAGCCCTACCAGCTTGAGCAAATACGGTTCCATAAGGAGTAGCTATACCTCCTCTGGGTATCATATTATTCATAGCCATATATTCACCCATAAGTACTATCAAAGTACGAAGGTGAGCTTCCATAATAGTAAACTGAACATTAGCTGCAGCAGGACCAGCTGATAATCCACTAGATGAAGCAGATAGTGATGCAGAAGCAGAAGTAGCTAACCTAAATAAACCAACCATGGCTGTTATACCACGAACCCCAAGTTGAATAGCAGTGCCTATAGCAATACCTCTAACCACTACACCTCCTAAACCAGTACCTGCAAGCCAACCTACACCACTAAGTATAGTATTTAAACCAGATATTATAGGAGTAAATAACGGAGCTATCTGTTCTCCAAAGGTAGTTCTTAAGTTATCAAGTTCAGCTCTAAACATTGCCAATGATCCAGCAGGGCCTTCTATCCATTCATTATAAGCTCCTCCAAGTTCATTGTTCTTAGAAGCTTGATTCATTCTTTCTAGAATCTCCTCATATTTAGAAGCTCCTCCTGCTGCATCCTCGATCATCTGAACCATTGCAGCTATTTCACGAGTACCACGAACTCCAAACACATTATAGAAAAATTGGTTCTTTGATAATGTGTCAAGGTCCTTTGTAGCCTCATACATTTTATGATATATATCATTTAATGATATAAGGTGGCCTTCAGAATTCATCAAAGACTTTGCATCAATACCAACAGCTTTAAGCATATCAGCACCCTTAGCCTTTTGACCCGAAGCAGAGAGCTGGATATAACGCATCATATTTGCCAAAGCCGTACCAGCAGCACTACCTTGTATACCATAGTTACCCATAGCACCAATACTAGCTGCAGTTTCCTTAAGACCATATCCAGCTCTTCTCATTTCAGAACCAGAATAGGTAATAGCTTGAGCTAAGTCCTGAAGATTGGTATTAGATGAAGTAGTTACTGCATATAGTTCATTAGCTACTGAATAAGCTTCTTTCTGGTCTTCTAGATTTCTACCAAACATCATAGAGATATTGGTAAACAGGTCAGCTACTCCACCTTTACCTCCAGCTTGCATACCAAATACACCAGAAAGCTGAGCTACTGGTTCCAGCATCTGTTGAATAGCTTCATTGGTATTACCAGCCATAGCCATAAACCTAGCAGCAGAAGAAAGGTCTTTATTAGTAAGAGGAGTACCAAGGTTTACTTCTCGTATCCTCTCCATCAAAGACTGCTGTTCTTCTAAACCACCATTAGTCATCTTAGTTGCCCAGAATACATCATTCTGAACATCTGCGAAATATTGGTAGGAGTCTATCAAACCACCCATAGCAGATAAAGCCATACCGGAAGCACCTCTTGACCATACAAGTTCAGTAAGGCCTCTAGGTGCTCCAGATGAAGCATAGATTTCCTCCATCATATTCCGGTAAGCTTTTCCAATATTATTGGCCTGATTAGTAAACTGATCTTGGAGAACCATGGCAACTCCTACAGATACCATGGCCTGACCAGAATTCATACCTATCATGTCTTTTTCTTGCTCATTTCTTTTATTTTCTTATGATACTCATCTGCCAGATCATAAAAGATCTTCCTGGACCTATACGGAAGTTTCAGGTAAGTGAGATAATCCAGGTTTATCTCAGCCCTTGTAATGAAAACATATTTATATTCACTACTTACACCTCCGTCAGGTAGAAAAAAGCAGGTACCGATAAAATAGATACCTGAGTTTTATTGTGGGTTATTGGGTCCTCTATATCAGTAGTACCAGTAAAAGTAGGATCCATTGTAGTAATCTCTTTTCTAATCTCAGCCATATCACGAACTGAAAATAATTTGAAATTCTGTACGGTTTCCCAATTACCGTCTACTTTAAGACGAAGATTACGAGCAATAAGATCTTTATTACGAGAGATATTATCAATACCTAACTTCATAAGATACTGTTCACTTGAAGCAGTTGCTACATCCCACATAACTTCTTTACCAGAAGACAAAGTTAATTGCAAATCAGTAAGTTTTACCTTTCCTGGGTGATCTACATCTTCATCAGTTAAGTAATAAGGTACTGCATCTGGTTTATCTTCTATCTCCTCTTCAGTTGGCCTTTTACTGTAATCATCAAAGATATAATCATGTAAATTCTGAGTATATATGAATTCGGCCTGCTCTTTAGAATTTTCAGGTCTAGGCCATTTATAATTAAATTCTAACTCTTCTCCAATAGAAAAGATTCTAGAATTAATTAAAATTACTGCTCTATCTAGTAATGGAAGTTTTAATACATCTTGCACTAGAAGTTTGCCTGAGGCAGTAAAATCAGTATGAGTTACTATTCCTGCAATAAATTCATTTATGTTCATGAAATTTTTAATACTTGCAGGATTAGAAAGTACTTCCTCATCCTCTCCATTTTGTTCACGAATTTCACATGAATAACCTGATGGCAAAGTGAAAGCCATTTTTCTTAATTGTATTTCCATAATGTTTAAAATTAAAAGTTGTGAATTAAAACAAAAAATGGGGTCAGAACTAGGATCTCTCCTGGAACTAACCCCGACCACCTAAACTAGAGTGTGTATGTTAAATCTTATCGCAAGTACCAACAGCAAACTCGATATGCTCAATAGAGTTCTCTGATGCAGTACGATCAAATTCAATGCCTTCGATCTTCTTAGGCCAAACTTCATCTAACATCCAAGTATTAAGTACTGATTTACCATCTTCTGCTAATTCATTCACAGTCATGGTTTCCCAATACTCTGATGGAACTAAACCACCGCCAGCAAGGTGATCTTGACAAGCCATGAGCCAATCATGAGCCCAAGTGTCAGATCCAGAAGTTGTAAGAAGTTTTTCTATTATCAAATCACCAATCTTAACACGACCAGCAGTTTTAACATCCCTGTTAATATCTCCATGAGTTACTTCCTCTATCTCAATATCAGGTATAGTTACTTTTTGAGCAAGGTAACTGTTTACTGGGTGTTTAGCAAAAGTGACAGAAAAGAGAAAAGTTTTTCTTGGGTTTTTTACTTTTGCAGTTGCCATATTTCTTATTTTTAAGAGTTATAAAATTACAGTGTAGTTATAGATGCCTCTACAGTATTAGAAGCCTGCTCATATACAAGGTTAACCTGGATATCCTGCATAGTAGCTACATCCTTAACCTTTATGTTAAGCTTATACTTACCGTTTCTAGCATCAGCCTCATTGTTAACAGTAAGTTCACCCCATGAAGTAGCATCCTGATCACCTTCCCAGGTATATTCAGTAATAGCTTCATCGGTAACCAAACCATCCATAATAGGTTTAGCTTCAAGATAGATACGTTTCCAAGAAGCCCACATATTAGGCTCTTCTATGTATGACTCAAGTATAGGTCTGATTTGCTTCTTTATATAAAGAGCTAACCTTACTGCATGGATATAACGGAAACTATCCTGACGAACCTGAGAGGTAAATGAATGCCATAATACAGTAGCCAAACCAGAAGTACGAGTCTGTTTCAAAACTACCATATTTAAGCAATTTTCAGCTAACTCATTCAAATCGTCATATCTGGATGGAGTACCAAAATTAGGTACAACTGGACCATTACCATCTGCAATAACTCCTCGGTTCATACCAGCAAATGAACGATACGGCCCATGATTAGAAGCACAGGCATCAGCTAAACCATGTACTGTTCCCATTACACTGGAATCAACTAAATTACCATTTTCACTGTAGTATTTAATACCACCACTGAAATAGCAAATCCATTTTGATTTACCAATAGTTCCCTCATAAGTCTTAGCTAGCTGTACAAGAGAATCTTTAGTAATACTCCTAGTAACTGGAACCTCTACAAAATACTGGAACTCTTCAAATTCATTAGCAATATCTGCAATATACTTATGAACCTGTAATTCATCAGCCTGAGATAGATGCTGATTTAGGTGAGAACAAGAAACCTCATAGATTTCCTGTAAATCCTTCAAACTATCTGCAGCATCAATCCATTGCTGAACTGTAGGAACAGAACCAGAATTACCAGCTACTACATAAGCTACCATAGGACTGCCATTACCTACTGAAATAGTCCTACCAACTGTTAACATAACAGAAGTAGCAGCAGCCTTCTGATTAACTGTTACAGTAAGTGGATCACCCTCACTATCAATAGGAGCCATATTAAGACCATCCAAATGATCTTTGAGTACACTTATCATAAAGTCACCTCCTCTTGTAGAAACAGTAGGAACTCCCCAACCATTCAATACAGTAGATTCTGACATCCAATAAACATCCCAGTATCTATTGGACTGAATAAATTGATTAAGAGCACTGGTATCAAAAGATAGATATTCTACATTGTCATTGCCAACAGCTGAGGAAGTTTTGTTTATATTTAAGAACAAGGCCTTTTCAAATACTGTATTACCTTCATAGGTAATGATAAAAATGTTACCATTATTATCTGTTTGAACTTTGACCAGTGGATTCTTACCCTTAAACTCAGCAGGATTGTTCTTAGCTTTAAGAGCAATCTGAATGACTTGAGCAGTAGATCCTATAGAACCATCTTTCAAGGAGATGTTAAAAATCGTATCTGGAGTTTCAGCATTAGCCGTAGTAGCTACAAAATTATCTGTAGCACCAGAACCAACTACTCTAATAATACGAAGTTTAGAACCACCCTTTAGTGCCTTCTCTATATTAGAAGGACTACCATCAGGAACAATTTCGGACCCATAGATACTACGAAATTTAGTAACCGAGTTAATCAGTGTTTCACCAAGTCCCACCGGTCCACTAGTAGTACGGGCCATCATACAAGAAATCCCATTAAGGGGTCTAGTAGCTTCCAAATTATTATTAATTAAATTGAAGCTAACTTTTGGTGAATTTGGCATAATCTACTTGTGTATTAAAGTGTTATTAAAAATCCTTTATGTTATGTACATAGAGTATCGTTAAAGACCTAAGTTACATGTAAAGATACAGGATCATTAGATATAATACCAGTTGAGCTTTCTAGTTGAATAAGTGCTCGTATATCTTTAATTGGAGCAAATGTATCACCTTCATTAAATACCTCCTCTATGTAACTATCTACTACAGTATATGAATATACTTTCTCTAATAAACCGTGCTCTTGATCATTGTGATCATAGTAATTAGCTATCTCTATGTATAGATTACCAGTTTTATTAAGACCTTTATTAGCTATATAATCTTTTAGAGTTTGCTCTATAAATGGCTTTATATAACCCCTAACAGGTAAGGCCGTATACATTATACTATGTAGCAACCTCATGTCTTCAGACTTATTAGCCACTAGATGTATATCAAACTGAGCATTTTTAGTTTCAAACGGGTATATGTATTGACGATATTCATCATTCACTTTCTCATCGCCAACCATAAAAGCTTCTGTACCAATATCTCCAGGATAATAAGCATTCAAATCTACTGTAATCCTTGGTACAATTTTAGCACCCCTTACCTGATTATTACCTACTCCAAATATGTATATGAATTTATTTAAAGCTTCTTTAGCTTCTTTATATCTTTCACTGTTTGTAGTATTTACAGGTAAATAATCTTCTGGATCTACAGTAAGATTAAGTTGTAAAGCTACTTGCATCAATGAAGCATATAGAGATCTCTCTATTATTTCTTGTGTAGTTACCATACTATTGTATTTGTATATCTAGACCATTTATATGTAGACGATAGATAGAATCAACTTGTTCTATTTCAGAATCAGAAGCATTAGGAGAAAGTAAATAATAACCAAATCTAGGAACACTAAGGAACTGTCTAAGATCGGCATCATCTTCTAAACGTTTGTTAGCCCATAATACTGGTAAGAATAATACACTCTTTATATACTTAAAGGTAGCACTATCATTTTTAATCCAATTTTCCCAATTTTTACCTACTTTAGAAGGTAAGCTCTCTACTACACCAGATGAAATATGGTCCGGATTATTGTTACCATCAGCATTAGGCCACTTTAAAAAAGCTGCTTTATATACATCAGTAGAATTCTGACCCGGTATATCAGCTCCACCTATAGCACTTTCATAACGTTCATATCTCCTAACATAGTTTACACCTTTAGTACCTATTCCACCTTCTCCATCTATATCGTCATATTCAGTATATTTTCCATCTATACCTCTATACAAACATATTGGTATTAATTGAAAACCATATAGGCCAAAACTACCAACCATAGGACCAGCCAAAAAATTTCTAATACCTACCTCATTACCTCCTCTAATATGTAGTTGATGGAAATCATCTTGATAACCATCATACTTTAATGGGTTGTAATTTTGAGAACCTAATATATTTATGCTATCCCTCCAAAATTCAGTAGAATTCTGACCAAGTGATTTATAATAGGGTCTAAAGAAACTACTTTCTATACCATTAGCAGTTTCTTTAAAAACCTTAAATATAAAAGGTTGACCTATATACTGATATTCAAAAGTACCAGAACCTTCTGGATATATTATTCTAGAACCTCCAGTTATAGCAGAGATAGCTCTAGCATAGTAAGAACTTGATGATTTGATTCTAAATTTAGGTGTATAATTATAAGTACTCTGTGGATCAGTGTTTAGTATAGAAGTATCCTTAAGTAACCTATTATTATTTATATCAAATTCAGTAGGATCATCATAATCCCATATACCATCTGTATCCAACATATCAGCTGAAGCAGGTATTACTGAAGCTCCGTAAACTGTTTTACCTTCTTGCTGGGATACAGATACATACAAAGGTTTAGCTCCGTGTATGCCAGCCCCCTTACCATTATCAATCTCTGATATGGTGATTGTACTTGGATCTTTTTGATTTAAACTAAGATTAAAATCAGGTATACCTTGGTATACATACTGAAATTGTACATTATAATAATCTGGATTAGTTACTATACTATCATAATAATTAATAAACTCATTCCAATTATTAAAAGTATGAATAGAAGGTATAGTACCGCTACCACTCTGGGTTATTATCAGGTATAATAGCTTTGGGTTACGTATCCAATATGGAGCACTAGATACATCGGGTCTACATGGTATTCTAGCTTTATTACTTTCTGGAGAGCCGTCATCAATAGGAGGTATTATAGTATCACCATCTATAGTAGAATATTTATAATACATACTAAAGTAAAATAAGTCTACTAAACCACCTTTTATACCCTCTTTAAATGCTACATATTCTGAAAAATCTCCAACGGCAGTTAATAAACTCTGATAAGACTTATATGGGTAACTTACCTTTATAGTTTGAGTTTTAGTATTACCTAATATAGTAGTATCATAAGTAGTTTTACCTCTACTAAATCTAATATAACCCATATTTGGATCACCCTCTTCATCACTACCTATGAGATTGTATAACACACTCCACTTAGTAGTAGAAGGTTCTGGATCTTCATAACTTTTAATACGGTGATTAAGTAAAATACTATGTTTTTTACCTAATATATTCACTATAGCTGAACCTCTTATTGGAGTTTTGGTTTCATTTTTTTCTATTGGAAATACTCTGAAAGAACTACTACCTACTAATTCTAAAGATTCTCCTACTACCTCTTGCCCTTCTATAGTAGCCTTTAACTTATAGTGTGATGCCATAATTATAAATGTTTTTTAACTTCTCTTCTTAAATTGGTTATTAAATATTTCTTTAGACGTTCAGTACCGCCTACAGCCTTGAATGAAGGTCTAAATAAAGGTCTAGCCGGTATATCGTTGGTATATTTACTACTACCAGCTCCAGCAAAAGTACCACCCTCTAATAATCTAGCTAATTGTACAAGGGTTAATTTAGAAGTTCTACTTCTACCATACCTATTAACCGGATCCATTGCCTTCTCATTAGGATTAGGTCCTACATAATATCCACCCTGATAATGTCTCAGTTTAATACTACGTAACATTTGACCAGATAGATACCAAAAACCCTTTACATTATATTTTTTTAGATAATCTTCTGAATGAGGTGGCCATGATACTCCACTAGGTGGAGTATTAGACATTATACACCTTCTTACATATTTAGCAAGCATTTTACCAAAATTAGTACAAGCTTTTTGATAAGCTACAGTTTCTATTTCTGGCATAGCTTTAATTAATCTACTGACTTTTTCTATATTTTCAGGATGAACATATGCAGCTTCTATAGAAACATCTGGTAATATACCTATAGTAAAAATTGATCTAGGCATAAAATCTATTTTAAGTATTTAATAAATCCACTATACATAGCCATAGTAATATCTCCTGTAATCATAGACGGTATTTCTCCATAAGTTGGTATACGGTAGTAAAGACATATATCATCTTGTAAATGATTTATCTCATGTGATAAAGTATTCTGAAACTCTTCTGGAGAATCAGCCCAACCTATACCAATTATACTATTCCTCCCATAACTATGAGTAAATCCAGAGTTTGGGTTTATTAAAGCTTCAGCTACTTCTTTTATACCTTCATTACTACAACCATTAGCCCATAGAGTTGGTAATACTATATGTAAATCATTTACAGTTATGTTATAAAACACAAGTAGTCTCCAGCCATAATTATACAGCTGGAGACTCTGAGTAGTCATCATGAGTGTTCAAGTATATCAGACCATTCGATCTCTATACCGTTAACTGCCATAGTAGCCAACCACCTAGCAAAGGTTACACCTTCTTTAGCATCAGGATCATCAATTACATTCTTAATGTATCTTGCTAATTGTTGCTCATTTTCTAGGCAACCTCCCTCTCCCATGTAGTCAGCTTTAGCCATATTAGCAACAAATATATAATCATACAATCTATTGTTTGCTAGACGTATATTATTTGATGCCAATATTTCATCTATATGTTCTTTAGTAAAAGGTTCTATCGGTTGAAGTTCTTCATCATCCAAGAACATATTGCTTACTGCAAAATGACATAAAGCTTTATTGAAATGAGGTCCAAAGTGCATTAAATAAATTCTCTGTGACCTCGGTAATGTTTCGTAATTTGTAAGATTCATAATACCATTGAATTTAACAACAATAAAGGGCAATAGAAGTCTCCCTCTATTGCCCCGAACTGTGGATCTTTAAACCTACCAGTTGTAACGTTCGTTATACATCCAATCTTCATCCTCTGGACGAACAACATAACCACGCATGTGAGGAGGTACCTCAGGATAGCTCATCTGGCTACCTCTCATTCGAGGCATTGTATAGCTACCCTGTCCACCACCACGACCACCACGCATACGAGGGCCACGACGGAAGTTCATTTCACCACCACTGTTACCTTCTCTCTCTTCGGCTTTACCAAAGCACTTTACCAGGTGAGTAGCAAGTTCTTTGATTTCTTCAGCCATATCTACAGCTTTATTGTAGTCTTCATCGAAGAATTCGTAAATTTTCATTTTAATTCTGGTTATTTACCACCAGAACCCAGCTTCCCACCATTCTCAAGGATAATCTTAACTAAAGTATTAACGTTTTCAGTTAATGAATCTACCTTCTGATTGAGGTTAGAGATAGTTGTATCTCGTTCAGCCTCTTTAGCAAAATTAGGATTCAATTGCTTTAACATTAAATCACTAGCCTGTACTACCTTCTGATGGTATGGGACAGAAGCAATTATGTTTTTACTGTTTTGAGCCATCACCTCAACTTCAGAAATAATGTCAGCACGATTATCTGAAATAACTGTACCGTTATTAAAATCTGCAAGAGATAAGTTAGCAGGGATCTGATTAAAGTCTCTTGGACCATCATCAAACTTAACCCGTATATTGATAACCATCTCATTGAGATTAGGCAAACCTATGTTAATTCCAGGAGTATAAGTCTGGTGTTTAGGCTGTAATTGACTTACTTGCTCTACTTGACCTATTTTTAAAACAGGTCCATTCTGTCCTACCTTATCTAAAAGGTATACTGGGACTCCTTGTCTGATGTTTGAAAACATGAGCTTAGGTGTGATTTATTAATACTTAATTACCTTGATTGACGTTAGTTGCAGCTGTTGGAGCATATGGAGCCATCAACTGTAAAGTCTTAGTAGACTTGTTGTAATAGATGAGGTAAATACCGGCTTGATTTAAATTAGCTACTGTAATACCAACTCCATTTAAACCAGTAAGAGGTAAAGTATTACCATTTACTGAAAATAGGATTGGTAGTGTATCGGTTGCAGTAATGGCAGTACCAAGACGAACCGATACATAACCTACATTTCTACGCCACCTAAAAGTAGCATTAGGTAGTGTAAGAATAACGTTTTCAGGTCCTACAGTAGTATTTATAACATCAATCCAACCTCTTCTCTGATTTATATTGATAGGAGGCATAGATCAAATATTAATTAGCCGAAGAAACCATCATTACAACCACAGCCACAGCCACCATAATAAGGATTCTGCTGAACTGCTACCAAGTTAGGATATACTACAGGAACAGTATTAGGCTGTTTAGCAGCAATATTATCGACCTTATCGTCAATAGCTTGCATACGAGCCTGGATAGGTGCTACTACTGAATTAAGCATAGCTCCAAACTGCTGTGTCTGTTTCTCCTGAGAAATCTGACCACGGAGGATGCTATTCTCATCACGAGCCTTTTCAAGCTTATCTTGCAGATTCTGGGTCTGCATTTCGCAAAGCTTATCAAGGATTCTCTGATTACCTTGGTTGTTATTTTCAGTAAGAGTATAAGTCTGCTGACAACGACCAAGTTCTTCACGACCCTGGTTAATAGCCATCTGATTCTGGATACCATTAATACCCTGATTAACTCCACTGAAACCAGCCTGCAAACCATTTTCAAGAGTATTAATACCCTGGTTAAAGGTCTGCTGCATATTATTACAGCATTCGCAAATCTGACGTCCAAGAGTACAAGTACCATTCTGGATAGAGTTGATGATCTGCATAGCATTGAGCCCCTGATTATTAGCTACCTGATTAATAGCAGACTGGATAGTCTGTACTGCTCCGTTAACTAAGTTGAAATCCTGTCCCAGCATAGTACTCAAAGTCTGAATAGCAGTACGAGCCTGCTCACCCTGAGATACTATAGCATTCATCAACAATTCTCTACCAGAATCATTGTTAATCTGATTGGAGAGGAATCCGGCTCCTGCATTGTTCCCATTCCAGCCGTTGCCACCGAAGAAATTACCAAAACCTCCATTGCCAAACATAAGACCAAGCAAGAAGCCAAGGATTCCTCCACCCCAACCATTGTTACCACCAAAAAGACCATTGTTACCAAAACCTCCGCCCATAAAAGGCAAGATCCAAGCCGGCACATTGCCTGCATTCCCAGAACCACCATCTGGAAATACCATTACCCTAGAAGGGTTGTCTGTATAAGCCATAAATTTTCTTTTAGTTATTAAACTTACTGTTAATTAAATACCTAAGTTTGGGCCCAACTTAATTTTTAATTATATAATAATACTGTAGTATTGTATTAAGTTATTTCATATCTTTATCGTTATCTATCACATTATTTACTTCTGATTCTTTTACTGTACTCTCATAAGTACTATTATCAATCTTTGGGAAATTTTTTGGGAAATTAAGTGTACTACCAAACATACTTCCCATCATTTGCATAAAACCTAGATCTGGAACTACAATATTATCAATATCTTCATATATCCTCATATTAAGTACTGATAGGTATAACTCCATTATGATCTTCTGATTTTTTAATACCTGTTTATTATTATTAGAGAGCTTAAAGAACTCCTCAGAATTAATAAACTTTACTAACTTAATGAACTTTTCTTTAAGCTCATTCTGTTCTTTGACTAACCTTTCTTTGTAATCTACCATAATCTTTAAATAACATTAATAAATATAAAAATATTTTTATATTACATTAGCAGTATAATCTCGCTACAAATCATAGGTACTGCCAATGGTGACTATCCTTTGACCAACTATTTATGTCCATATTAAAAACTTACCAAGTTATAAGTCACTCAATTATCCGCCTTATAGTTCGTTTGAACTGACGTTAATGATATTGTTCTGGTCGAAGAAATCTTTAACTCCGCTATTGCGCATTGATTTTGTTAAGTTAATCATCGGATTTAACTTAAATGGAGTTGTTGATAGACTCTTACGACAATATACATCCCCGTTGTAATTGGGGTCTGTAACATTTGTAAGAACGTATTTTTCCGATACTGATACAGTTTCAAAATCAAGAGTGTTCCTGCAATACCATATTTGCCCACTACCAGCATAATCGGGGAACATTAGCTTATTGCCATTTCTGTCTTCAATAAAGCTAAGTACTGAACCTGTATAGCTACTTGGTGCCTTTGCGATAAATTTATAATTAGAGAAATCTGACAAACCGTTCTTGGGGCACCTCAAAATACCTCTACTCGTCAGCGAAGTATCTGTGTAATCGGTAACAAAATACATAAAGTATTTGTCAAACCTTATGTCGCCAAACTTATAGTTTACGCCTTGCCCAAGTAGTGTCAAGTTCCAACTACCCTGTGAATATACGCACTCAATTAAGCAGCATTCAGATGAAGAATCTCCTGTTATGAGATAGAATTTTTCCGTATATTTGTCATACAACACTCCATGAGTATGTCTTACAGAAATAGTATTTCCACCAATTACAGATTCACCGCTCTTAAAGAAACATTTTACTGAGTGACCATAGTCGTCAGAATACCATGCCCTACCCTTATATGCTGCCTCATTAAAATAGTAGTCACCCCACGCTACAAGTTCTGTATTCCCGACCATCATAATCGGATTTCTTGACTGGTCGTTCTGAAAAAAATGCTCTGTAGCCTCTGCAACAAAGGTTGTACCATCTAAATCATATAATTGAGATTCATTAACTGTTGTAAGCCCGTCATTGCTATAATAACATTTTGACGGTGTAGCAAATAATAAATCACCGTTACTGAACCAATGTACAAAAACTATATCGCCAAAAGTGTTTTGTATTGATGTCCAAGTTTTACCGCAATCTTCCGATAAGCGAAGATACCTTACACTGTTTTCGTATTCATCCTTTAGAATGTAGTTCATGGCAGTACCAACCACTGTTTCTTCATCAGACAACATAAGCATAGACAACTTGTTGCTGTCATTCGACGATATGTTTGCCAATTTATCTTCATAATCAAGATAACTCATATCTTCGATTATATCATCGGTTGGTGATATTGCTTCGTCGTCTTTTCGGGCTATAACAACATAGTATACAACATTGTCAATCTTTGGAAGATAGAGTGAACGCCTATATTTAGAAGTGTCGATTGAGTCGTATGTGATATTGTAAGAACCATTCACTATCCTGCCAGTGGAAAGAATATAATAACTATCCTTCACAGAAATGTGGGTTGGCACACTGATTAATGGAAGATGTACTCTTGTGGTGGAATATACAAAAGAACCCCTTGTGAACGTGCCCTGTTCTAATCCGTAGTCTGAATAGTCGTTTGTCGCATAGACTGAAACATCAGGTAATTCATATTTGTTTTCGGTTTCTCTGGCTTCGTAAATCTTGAATGTACCATACGTGTCGGTATTCCAGAATGTCACTCTGACATATTGTGCTGCGCTTGGCACGGCATACTTCCTGATGTCCACTCCGTTTTCAAAACCAAATGTACAAGGCTCGCCTGAAATGTATGTCTTGTTGCTATCGTAAAATGCCAATCCTACTTGCGATATTGAAGTCATTATTATGTTTGAGATATACAGATATTCATAATTCGAAATATCAATATATTCACTGTATTTTCTATCAGAAACACTTATAATGGCTCCAGTAGAAGAGTTGATTGCACCATCCCCCGACCATGACACATTTATGGTTTTATCATTTGCTTCCAAAACCGAAATCCTTGTTTCTGCTGACAGGAGTCTTGTAGCAATATTCTTTCTGCCTATAAAAGAGAAATTGGCCTTATCGCTCTTACGTGTTGTTACTCTAAGGTATTTTGCGTTAGAAGGAACCATGTATGTGTGCTCCTCATATCCAGCAGTACCTGTATTATAACATGCTTGACCAGAAATATATGTTTGGCTTGAGTCGTACCATGCAAAGCCTATGTCAACATTAGACGCAACTGTCATCATAGATATTCTTATAGCAGAATATCCACTAATATCAAAGAAGTCGAAATAACTATAGTTTGCGCTTGATACCCTGTCACCAGTGTCAGAATTTATATAATATCCATCTGTCCATGTAACATCTGAAGATAAATCATAATATCGGTTGTCTGGATTTCCGACAATATCTTCTAATTCATCAATAGCAGAAATAGAATCTTCAAGCGAGTCGATTCTACTTGATTCAGAAATCACCTCCTTTTTTAAGCTATAAGGAGTGTGGGCGTAATTTTTATATGGTGGTGTTATCGAACTATTGTAAACATTCACAATCAACCAACAGTCTTGTGTAATGGTAAGCGTGACATCCTCTGGCACTTCAAGTATGTCGGTATATCCAGCAGCGGCAGAAATGATTTTTGATGTATTTGGGTCAACCGTAGCCCAAAGGCGTGGAGTACTACCACCAACACCTATAAGATGGTATTTTTCTCCAGCCGTCGCCGCAATCTTCACGTAGTTCATTTGAGACAGTGTTGTTTCTGTCATTGGACAAGTAGCACCTACACCTTGGTTGGTATTAATATATTTACCAGTAACCCATCCTGTAACATCAACCCAAGACTTTCCGTACAATTCCCCCTCTAACTCGGTAAGTTCTTCACCAATCTTATCCAAAGCCCCCTGCACATTATCAGATACAATCCCACTCTGTGAGTTATCATACTTAATTTTCTCGGCCTTTCCTCCACCTCCTTGCGAGTTGGAAGCCATAAAGCGAGTGCCATCATAGAACACAGAAATGATTTCATCGGTTTCCCATGTATTCTGTGCAGAAACGGCTGCACCGTTATACCATAATTCAACATCATTCGCGTTGCCTATTGTCAAGGTGCTGGCTGTAGTTCCTACTGACGGCATCTTGATACGGAGATTGCCGCCTGTTCCCAAAAGATAATTCGGGGCATTCACGGTTATTGAGCCGCCATTTATAGTAGCCTGATAATACCCATCTCTAGCATTGATGTTACTTTGTAAGTTACTTAATAACTGTGTAACTATAGCCTGGGACATTAATTTATTGGTATTATTACCAGACTCCTGTACTATATTAGAAGTAGTTAAACCATTATTTAAATGAGCAGCTAATAGACTCAAAAATTGTGATTTAGTTAAACTAGTATTATTTTCAGAATTATAATCATCTAAATAACCCTGAAGTAATCTTTGATCTACTTGTTCACAAGTATAATATTGACTATTGTACATATTTATTTAACCATTATCAGTAATAATATCATTAATGTTATTATAAGGCTCACCATTAGGTTTTAAAGGTAAACTATCAAAATCTTCTAAATTTAATACTGTATCCCTATCTCTACGTAGTATAATTTGAAATACTATAGGTTCATCTTTAGCTTGAGCTACTTCAGTATCACCATCTGGTTTATAAGGTATACCATTAATAATAAACCTATCCTCGGACCAATTAAACTGAAAATAACCCTGTGGGCTCAAATATTCTTTTACAGAAGACTTAGGTATAAGTATAACCAAGTTCTCATCATCAAGTTCACCTGAAACTGTAGCTTTATTGATAGGCCAGTTACGAAAAGCATTATAATAACATAAAGCTTCTAATAAAACCAGTTTATATTTTGGAGCTTTATCTTCTCCCATATAATACATCTGGTCTATATTTCTACACCAACCTATAGTTTGTCTACCAGAATCATCCTCTAAAAACTTTTGAACTATATGTTTGTACCTATCCCAATCTTTATTCCTAACATATCTAGAACGTGATTTTGTAGCCATTATCTATGAGTTAATAGAGTAGGAGGATTAGGACCATCTATACCATGAGGATGTCTACGATTGACAACTCTTGGTACTTTAACTGGCCTATAAGCATTATCACACATCGGTAAAAATATCATTAACCTAGACGCCAAATTACATATATTTTGTCTAAGTACATCAATTATACCGTTAGGTTTAAGAGCTTCTGAATATGACTTGTATAAGGTAGATAGTGAATCAGAAAGTTCATCGAAGTATTCAACCTCTGTTGGTCCAGTCTGAATCCTCTTTACTCTACCAGTACTACCTTGATCATCTCCAGCAGTTTCTTCCTCATCCTCATCACCTTCGGATTTTTTACTCTGTGATTGATAGGTAAGTGAATCTATATATTGCCCAGTCCCAGTTAGTAATGACATAATCTGCATATTAAGAAAATCCCATACTGCCAATTCCATTACCAGCTGATTTTCTAGTCCCTCATAATAAAGTTCATTAGTAAATTCTTCTACAGGAATACAATGATTTACTAGAGGACCTAAATACAATTGCCATTTTTGAATGAAGGTTGTCTTTTGTTGCAAAGTCATACCATCATCTACCAAATTAGCAGGTACATATAGATCTATGAGATTATATATAGAATCACTAAGATGAGTCTTTACATCTAAATCATCAGACACCAATAATGTCTGAGATACTTCTGATTTTACTTCTTCTCCACCTGGTTCAGTTGGAGGTTCAGTAATAGTAAGTGTTGCGATATAATAGCCAGGACTTTCATAGGTAAATGTGGGATTAAGGTCAGAACTTTTTCCATTAACAACACCAAAGTCCCAGCCAACTGTTGCATCGGCTGGGACTTTGCTTAGTACCTTAAAAGAAACTTCCAAGCCTTTCGCAACGTATACGAAAGCTAGGTTCATAAGTTATTTCTCTTCTGCTTTAAAATCTTCAACAATTGCCTCAATAACATCTTTTACAGTGTCACCTTCAGCAACCTCAATTTCGTGGATATCGGCCAAAGCTTTTGCTTGATCCATGTTGATATCCTTGGCCATCTTATCAACGGTAATACCCTTTTCATACTGGGCTTTAAGTTTCTTATCAAGTTTCTTGATATCAACTTCTCTTTCCTTCTCTACCTTCTGGTCAGGTTGTACGATGACCAAATGACCAGAATTAAGGGCCATTGAAATACGGCGTGATCTCAACTGACGATCATTAACTTCTACCTTTTCCCCACGGGCAATGGTAAGACCAGTAGTCTGGTCAAAAAATCCGTTTGCTTTCGGACCAAGTGAAATAAATTTTGACATAATATATTCTCCTATTTGTTTAGGTGGATTATTGAAAGGTCGGGAAATCTATGTTAGTAGATTATTCCCGACCATATTTTACTTTACTCTAAGTTAACCAACATGTATGGATCTTTGTTCATGTACTCTGGGAATCCATAACTACCAAATGCCTTAGTAGTATCAAGTACAATCACTGAATCATTGTAGATCTTAGAGAATCCAGTAGTCAGAGTAGCATATACAGCTTCCGTCTGATTAGATACAATACGTTCTGACTCAAGCATAAGCTGCTTAGCTGTCAACTTAACCAAAGCTGCACGAGGATCAATCATTACGATGTCATTAGCAGGAACTCCAGGATGAATCCACATATCTGCAGTATTGGGAACTGGAGTATGGAGATTCAGAGTAGCTTCTGTAGTACCCTGACTACGCTTCTTGAATTCATCGAGGTCAAGCAAGCTAAGAGCAATATCCTCAGCAGAGATCATGGTAGTAAAGTTACGACCAATACGTGCACCACGGATCCATACACGAAGCATATCTTTATAGGTAAGGGTATTAGCTGTAGTTACACCTACGATATCAGCAGCTTCTGAACCATCAGCTTTATTACCCAAAAGGAGAGTATCCAAAGCCAAAGTATCAAGAGCATATCCGAGCTGAATACCGAAATCACGGAGGTAAATACCAAGGATATCGATAGATACATAATTGCGAACCTCATCAGTAAGCTTGAATCCTTTACCGATCTTGAAGAGAGTAACACTCTTCTGACCGAATGAAACTGTACCGAGAGGGATAGTCTCTGCTTCATTGATCTTAGCAGGAGCAGCATCGGACATGTTTACCCATGGCTGAATTGCTGTCAAACCATTGATAGGCTGATCACCCTGGATAATAGTCGGATAGAACGGAGCCTCACGCATACCAGTAGTAATGGCAGCACGGATGATTTCTGGAACAATCCAACGGATATCCTGATTAGGCATATCGAAGATGTTCTGCATAGTATCAACCTTAGGATTCATATCGATCTTCTCAAACAGAGTAGAAAGAGAAATACCCCACTTACCCTGTACGAGTTCTTCAAATGAAACATCTACTGGTTTCTTATTCTGGCCACCAGCACGTACACTCTCAAGAGAGAGGACCATACCTTTAAACTCCTTCTTGAAGTCTTCGGCCTGCATCTTTGTAATATCAATTTTTGTTTCCATATTCTTTACTAACTTTCATTCATGATTTAACGTACAAGTACAGGTACAAGTTCAGCTTCACCACCAGCAGGAGCAGAAGCAGCTGCCAAAGCAATAAACTTACTCTCTGCACCAGAAGTAGTATTAGCACAATTTGGATAACGGTTGTTAAAGAGAGTACCAGCAGGCTTAACATAACCTGGAGTAATAGCTGCAGTAGCTGCCCAGTGACAAATCATATAACCCTCTACGGCAACAGTAACCTCAATGGGATACTCCCGCTGAGCATGATAAGCCGGGGTTACGCTGTCAGTTACAGCAACACCAAGATATACCTGACCTTCTGCACCAGTATAAGCAATAAGCTTACCAGTATTATCCAAAGCAACAGGCATACCCTGAACAATTTTAACACCATCAGCTACATTGAAAGCCTGATGGAGTTTGTGGGATTCGTGTTTATAAATAGAAACCCGTGGAGTCTTCTGACCATAGAGAGTAAGTTTACCCTCTCGAGTGCTCATAATATCCATATTATTCCTTTTTATTAATTAATTATGAAATCTTGTTTTTATAAAGTTTATCGAGAGCCGATTTAGTATCACCGGGCTGTTCGTTATTCTTAGTAGTATCTTCATGACTTTCATCTGCAGAAGAAGCACGATTAATATCATGAGAACCACACTTAGCACAATGAAGGGGGAACTTCTCTTCAAGACGAGCCTCATAATCTTTCTTAAGAGAGAGGAGAGTCTGAAGACCAGTAGTCTCTGCATTAATCATCGTAACGATGGTTTCATCTACATGCTCACCAGCAAGCTTCTTATAGGTAGCCACTGTACTCTCACGAAGAGAAGCAATGTGATTCTTACCTACTGTAGCCATCTCGCTCAGGTTAGCAATCTCTGTGTCCTTAGTAGCAATACTTGCTTTTAAAGACGTAATCTCATTGTCCTTAGTGGTGATCTGCTCTTTAAGTGAAATCAGGTTTTTAATGTTATTACCTACCAACTGAAGGGCAAGTTCTACACTAACTTCCTGACCCTCTTCGAGCTGAAGCATGTTTTCACCAAAAAGTTTTTCGAGAAATTCTTTCAATTCTTGGTTCATGTTCGAAATATTTTTTGATTCACTATTTTTCGGATCCTTATTATCTAAATGTAGAGTATCGTCAAGGTTTTCATCTTGTTTACCCAACTCCTTAGAGTCCTGGAAAGTATATACTTTTGGTGACTCTTTTTGATATTCAGAATAACTATTCCAAGTCCTATTTGCAAAACCTGGATTAATTATCTTACCATCATCGCCTATTTTCTGAGCATAAGAGTCAGCACCGTGTGATACTAGTGAAGTTTCCAGATAACGTACAATATTGGTAACAACTCTTCGTATCATAACACCTTTTGAGTCATATGTACCTATCTTATCCCAAAAATCATTATCTGATAATTCAGGATGTGACTTATCCCAAGCAAATTGTACAGTTACTGAATTACTATGAATAGATGGTGGTTCCATGAGAATACCTCTAGCAATGCGTGGATTAGCTTTACCATCTATTTTAAGTACTCCATTCATACCGGCTGGTACAAAAATATTACCATCCTTGTAAGCTTCTTGCCACATTACTTTAGATACAGCACCAATGGCATTGCCAATATCTGTTTCATGATCACAATTAACGGTTTGACCAAGCATGAGTTTCATTGATCTTTTTAGAACATCTCCCTGACCAAAGTCGGTTGGCATCCAATTTTTACTTACAATGGTTGCCGATAAGAGTCTAAATACTGGTTCAATGAATTCTTCTTCCTTTGGTTTTAAGTCTTCTTCTTTGAGCTCTGGATAATATGTATGGTAATTAATATTACCTCCAAATAAACCAAGCTGTTGAATAGATTCATTGGTCGGTTTATGCCATTCGTAGAACTTCTCACTGAACTCCTGAGCATCTACAGGCTCTGGTAAATTACCAACCAAAATAGCATGACCCTGACCTATTACCATTGAATCATAGTGTTCAGGGTTTTTGTGTAAAATTACAGGCGGCATTTTTCTCTTATTTATCTTGGATTTGATTTTTGATCACCTCTCTTTGGAGTAGGGTTTGATTTATCTCTAGATCGGCGAGCAGATTTATTTTCATTGTCTTGGTCCTTTTTCTTTTTAGCTGGGTCATCAGGATTATAATTATCTTTCTTTACTCCAGCCTGATCTTCAGGATCTACTCTTGGTTCTGATTGATCTGGAGAATCATAACCCATTTCCCAAGCATATTGAGCTTGACCTATGATACCATCTCTGTACAAAGAGTTAAGATTAGCAATCTTATACTGTAAAGCTTGTTGGACTTTTACATCATCTGCAATAGTAGAAGTAGCCCAAGTTATTTTTATACCCTTATTATTATAACCAGATAATCTTAATTCTAAGTTATATAAAAACTCCAACACATAAGAAACTATCATCTGAATATTACGAAGCTGAGAAATCATTTTAGATAATATGATACCCATACCTCCTTCTGTATTAGCTCCGCTAACTCCGATAATATTACCGTTAATACCTAAACCATTAGCAACTCTTTGTTGATTCAAGTTCCATAGTTTATCTGCACTACCTAAATCTTTAGTAGTAGATGTCATATCAAACTCATGGTCATCCATATAACCTACTACCAAACCGTCCTTCATACCGTCCTTCAAATTCTGTTTTGTTTGAAGTAAAGTATGGTTTAATCTAGCTTCATATCTAGCATTACTCTCATTAGGCTGAGGGTCTGGTTTAGCGACTTTAGCAGATAAAAATCCGAGGAACCCCATTTGCTCCATAATATGTTTAAAATTAGTCATCATATCGTGTTGACCCTTTATAGAATCTAATGATGACATAAATGGTGGGATTCCGTATGGCTCATCTGTATCATTATACATACCAGCATAAACATAGGTTTCAGTATTCAACTTAATATAATCTATGTTTTTTACCATAAAATTTTCATTTCTCTGGTAAGGCTGATAAACACCGTTATTCTCTCTCTTAAACTTTATGTTATCTGGTTTAAGAAAGAGAATTGTTGATAAACCATCTAGATCATTATTAGGTACTCCTTCTACTGAAATAGCTCCACCAACTATAAGTTGGACAATCATTTTATTTACAAGGCCATCTATACCTGCAGAGTAAGCAGACCACTTCTTAGTAGCTTCTTTGAGGTGGTTTCTCATCTTTTCTGCTTCCTGATCTGTGTTGTTCGGGAAAGTAATCATGTGACCAGTATTAGCAAGTTTAAAGGTTTCTTGTATGGCTATAGCCATATCAGGATTAACCTTATATAACCTGCGAATCAACTGTATAACTTCTACTCTAAACGATGGAGTTACCATTTTAGTAAGACCGTGTAGAGTAGAAGTAAAGTCAGTAGAATCCTCTGGAACTGATACTCGACCAGGTGATATAGAAGATACCTTTGTTTTAATTCCCTCTTTATTACTCTCAGGAATAGCCGGAGATTCAACCTTTGGTTTCTTTCTCCAAAATACAAATGGAATCTTCATCTTGGTTGTACTACTATATTTGTTTTACTCTTGCGAATGTGATTACAGATGGCTTTACCAAAAATATCATCATCAGCATATACCAAATCATTCTCACCTTCATCTATTGCTTGAGTATTCAACCTATGTTTACCCATAGCAACTGGTCTTCCTAAAGAATCATATATAAAGGTATAAGCTTCTTGTACAAAAAATGGGTCCTTGATTATTATATTCTCTTCTCGAACATCTTCCTCAAGTCCCTCTATTATTGTTGTTCTATTTCTGGTAGTAGTAAGCCAACCAGGAGAAGCATCTACCTCTGGTTTACGCTTACCTTTCTTTTTTAGCAACTTCTGATAGTAATACAGCCGAGGGTATCCCTCGGTCTGTAACTTTGATGTAACTGCTAGACCAACATCATTGGATTCAGGAGCAAGTAGAGCCCAGTTAAATAGCCGACCAGTATCTCCTAATAGTTGGGCGTACTTATCTACTGGAATCCTACCTTTGTATACGCATTGCTCCTCTCCATACTTGTCCATACAAGTAAACGATGAGTAGTCCGTTGCCCTACCAGTTGCAACGTCTGCTCCCATGAAATATTCTGTATCTGGCAGTGGCTTACAGAATTGCCTATATTGGCCATTCATTCGTTTTACAATTGCAGGGTAGTCTGTTAAGCAGTCTTCGATTGCCTTGATATCGGTCAGATCGAATACTGTGTTACCAGAACCGAGGAAGTCTCCATCTATCTCTTGTGCCGTTCTACGAGCACCCAAGTTTTTGGACATCGTTTGGTACCATTTGTCGTCCCGTTCCGGGTGCATTCTCCAGTATAAACGAAGAGGATTAAACTCATTGGCATGAGCCATGGCATCCACCCAAGTTGAATGGTAAAAATTACCCATTCCAAGCGGTGTAGAGTTTACGATAGCAGATCCACCAGTGGATAGTGTAGGAAGAGCAGCAGCCCATATTTGGCCAGCCCATCGTACCATTGCTGCCTCATCGATAACTAATAATGTCAAAGCTTCTGAACGACCAGCCTCAGGAGATGTAGGTATTGATTCAATTAATGAACCATTCGAAAACTCCATAGTACTGGCAGAGCCATATTCTCCAGGACGACCGTTAATGATTGGCGTTTGCATATACCACGGAAGATTTTTGTACATGTACTTAATCTTACGGAGTACTTTTTTAGCAACGGTATCCTTAATAGAGATAATGTTTATCTTCTTGTTATCATGGAACATAGCTAACCAGAGGCAGTACATAGAGATGAGTTCCGTGATTCCGGCTTGTCTGAACTTCAAGATTATATTGAATCTCTGTAGTACAAACTGATATAGTACTGCCTTCTGGTACGGGTAGAGGTAGAAATGAGTTTTTCCCCTTACCGGATGTATTACGTAACAGAAGGTGCTGAAAAAGAAAACATCATTTGCAACTGTTGCCAAAGTTTTTAACTCTTCTTTGGTTAAGCTGCTAGGAGTTTCTATTTTCTTAGCCATTACTTCTTCAAGTTATAGGTGATCGAAAACTCTAGATCTGTGCCCAATTTATCTTGTAGGCAAGGATAATAAAATCCATTTAGACCCAGTTTATAATGTAGGTTCCGAGTCTTGAATGAAATTCCTATACCTGCATCTGCCATCCGATTAAAGTACCGATACTTGGCATAAACATAGGGTTCTAACTTCAATTTGAATCCTACCTTTTTCTGGGTTAAGTTTCCGTTTACCCAATTATATGAAAAGTTTTCCAAATCCAAATTAAACTTCTCAGTGAAGAAAGACTCAGTCGAAGGCCTGAAGAAGGAAAGACTGAGATCTTCCTTACTGAGGAGCATTTGAACTAGGGAGTCTTCCTTTGATACTTGGTTACTGATCGTATCAGCTATGTTGTCCCTTTCTTTCTTGTCCGTCCAAGTATTTCCGTAAAGGAAGACATATCTTGGTAGTAACTGAGTACCATATTCTTTTACAGGTTTATATGGCTTGTTTAAGTATATGGTATCAGTCTTACCTATAACTTTCGATTGTGCATTAAGTTTTGAGATCTCCTGCTTTTGGTGTAAATAACCAAAGCATAGGATAATAGTAATCCCAAGTAACAAGAATGTTGCAATTTTGTATTTCATCGCTTTTACGTGTATATATGCGTGTACGTATACGCTATAATTCTTACTTTCTTACTAGATATACTTTAGTTTATCTAAAGTATATCTATTCTATGTATTTATTAGTTTACTAATAAATCATAGAATTAATAATCTTAATCCTTATAATACGCGTGCGAGGAACTAGTTAGTTTCTAAACAACGTTTGAACCAGATTCCTGTTTCTACGACAGCACCTTTTGCAAATACATTCCTAGCCTTATTCAACCAGTAAATAGGATCATTCTCATCATAGTAAACCTTGAAAGTATCAGGGAATCCCATAATATTTCGAATATCATTTATTCCTAATGGCCATCCATCAGGTCTAAACTGTCTATCTGCTGGTCTTACAGTAAGTGGTGGTCTATCAGATTCTAACCTATATACTCCAGGTAAAGTAGACATTTTTGCAGTTTTAATAGGCCATTTCTTTTCTGACATAAAATCATGGGTCCAAAGGTAATGTATACGTTTAACTGTAAGGTTTTCTTTTTCAGGCAATTTACGATAATCATACATAGCCATTATTTTATTTTTTGGAGGCATATAATTAGTATTATTTCCTTCAAAATAGGCTGCCTCCAGTAATTTTCTAGTTACCTTTGGAGTATTAACTTGGAAAATCTTTTGAAAATTTTCTTTATTAAACTTAGAATTACCCTTTTTAATACCTATTATTAATAACCTTTTCCTTGAAGCTTGTGAATTTCCTAAATCTAACATAGAATGATTATGAAATATAAGGTCATATTTCTTAAAAGTACTCTTCCACACATCAATTGGTACAAGGTTTAAGAGTTTTGGTACATTTTCTAATAAAAAAACTTCGGGTTTATAAGTTAAAACTGCCTGAATTAACAGATTGATTGTCTTATTTTTCTCTGGATTACCAAGTTCTTTTACCTTTGAAAGTCTCATAGTTGAACTTGCACCACAATCTGGGCTTCCAACTATAACATTTGGCCTCTTTTTTAAATCAAAAAATTCAGTTTTGAACGGTATTTTCCCAAAATTCAGCTTCCAATTCTCTTCATTTTTACTATGGAATACTGCTCTTGGCTCTACATTACCTAAAATTTTGTACTTTTTATCATTTAAAAAGGGCAGGAGGAGAGCTCCACCACCTCCTGCCACTCCTAACACTCTAGTTTTTTTCATATTATACGTATTTTTTCCAAGCAAATTTGTTCCTATACAAGTTGTAGTCAAAATCTTCCTGATGATAGTAAGCTTCTTTCTCAAAAGGTATATTTTTATAAGCTTCCTTATGTTTCATTTTATACCAAAACCTATTTTTTAGGTAATAATAACAGTATAATGGTAAAAATCCTACATACCAAAGCTCTTTCCATTGGAGAGTATGAGTATATTCATGTCTTTGACATTTGATATCCTTTGAGAGTTTTTCTTTATTTCTGGTAAATATTATACCGAAAATGTTTATAGCCAAATACCCAGAAAATGGTATAAGTTTATTTTGTATAATTTTCATAATCATTCTTTTAACCAATTTTCTCTCGAACTAAGCTTGATTATCAAAGTTCTTAAACTAGTATAATATACAGGAGAGGTAGCATATTTAGCTTTGTTATTATCAGTAATTTTTAAAGCAAACATTAATGGCTGATCCCTATATGGCCAAGCATCACTATACATGGACTTTTTAAATATAGAAGTATGATCTTTTAGGCATTCCTCTAATGTATCATAATGTCTAAAAGCTCTTTCTACTCTATATTGCCATCTACCAGTATCTAGTTTTATTTTTCTTAAGACTTTATCTGGTGGAAGTAAAGTCTTTTTACCATTACTAAAGTATTCCGTGGTCTCTACTATATCAACAGGACCAGTCCAAGAACCCTTAGTAATACCGAATAAATTATTACCTCCTATTACATGAGCTCCCCACCCAGTTTCTAAAACTGCTTGAGCTGTTACAAATAATGGGTGTATTTCACCACCCATAGCTGCTTGATAAACCTTTTTTGCAAAGGCCATCTGTTTTTCATTAACTGCCATAATTTTGATAGTTTTGTTTTAATTAATAAGAAGAGAGTATTGCCGAGAACAGTTTATATTCTCTAGATTCTATGTATTATTGTTAATAAATATAATTATAGGCTTGTATGTATAAAATAACAATTAATTGGTACGAAAATTATTGCCAAGTAGATGAGAGTTCTGATTTCTATGACGAACTCTTCAATAAGTTGGGGCCAATATATAATACTTCTAAGGAAGAAGTAGAAAAACAAATATATAACCTAATCTCTAACCTACCTAGTAACCACTATGGGAAGTTCGAAGACCAAACAGAGGTTATACATAAATATTTAATATAAAAATTTGCATATATGAAAATTTTTTATTAATTTTGCATTGAATAAATAAATAATATAAACCTTTTAAAACATTAACGACAATGACAAAACTCAAACCAGAAATGGAGGTCATCTACGTAGATTCTAACCTAGTAGATAAAACTAAGGTTGTTTCTATAAACAAAAAAGATGGGACTGCCAAATTAGCAAACGGTATAATTTTAAACCGTGAAATCCTTAAAAAAGGTTACTTTAAGAGAGCTAGTAAAAGATCTGAAGCTAAGGCTTTTATCTATGATGAAAGTGATAATGATTCTAAAGGTACAAAGATTTATAAAGCTTATCTTTGTAAATGTCAGTTGAGAAATATGATACCTGCTATAAAGCAATCTATAGAAGATAAGGATCTTATATTAGATGAAGGTTGGCTTAGAGAATTTAGAGATATAATCGGAAAATTTATAGGACAATGAAAACAGTATTAGTTATTCTTGCTTTAGCTTATGCTTTAGCTTTTATCCCAGCTATGTTAACCTCAATAGCTTTTTGGTTACATAGAAGTTATAATGAAACAGCTAATATGGCTATGAAACATGGTTTTTTAGTTGGGTTTTTAAGTATTTGGTTAATATATCCAATGTATTTAATTAAAAATGCTTTTTCTAATGAAAACGGGAGATAAATATCAGTACACTTTTAGTGTATCAGAATTAAAAGAGTTTGGAGTATCAGAAAACAGGATTCCTGTTCCTTTAACTCCAACTGTTATTGAAATAACCTATGTTAGATCTGGAGTAGCTTTCTTCAGATTTGTTAACCTAGATTACCTTTATGAATCTTTCATATTATTAGACAGTCCAAAAATCAAATTATTACAAAAGTTATGAAAACAGTAGAAGAAAAGGCAAGAGCCTATAATAAAGTCCGTGAAAAAATTGCCATAAGATTCGGAACTAAGGTAGCAGAAGAAATCTTTTCTGAGTTTGAGGAGTCCGAGGATGAGCGGATAAGAAAAGCACTTATTAAGTATTTCTCTGAAGGTAGAGAATATTTGAGCATAATTCCTTATAATAAAAAAGAGTGCATAGCTTGGCTTGAAAAAGTACAAAAGCCTGCTGAATGGGATGAAGAGGATGAAAGTATCTTACAAGGGATTTGGGATGAAATTTTGGCTAACAAACACGATGCTAAAGAGTATGAGTGGAAAACTTATGATAAGTTTCTTGATTGGCTCAAATCCCTCAAAAACAGATACACTTGGAAGCCAAGTGATGAACAGATGGAAGCTGTTAAAAGAGCATCTAATGGTTCGAGGGCTATTTTTGGTAATGATTGTTTAATCATGGAATTACTCTATAATGATTTAAAGAAACTAAAAGGAGAATAAGATTATGAAAACAATAGTATTTGGTACAGCACACTTGGATCATCCTTGGATTCCAGGTAAATGTTCTCCAGATGGAGAATTTAAAGAAGCAGTATTTTCTAGACTTCTTATAAATGATTTAGTTCCAATTATGCAGTCTTATGGGTTTAATACTCTTGTAGACTACCTGGGGCTAGTCCCAGACGGCATTAATATACTCGGGTATAAAGATAATTGGAAAAAGCAACAGCAAGCTGAATTATCCTTCAGGGTTAAAAAGGTAAATGAGGTATGTAAATTATATGGTAAAGATAATGTGATATACGTCTCTTGCCATGTAAATGCTTCAGGTAATGGTTCATGGATGCCAGCAAATGGTTGGGAAATATTTACCTCTCCAGGTAAAACCAAATCTGATATATTGGCTACTAGTATTTGGAATGCTGCAAATAATTACCTTAAAGGTAAAGTAACATTAAGATCCGATTGGTCAGATGGAGATCCAGATAAAGAGGCAAACTTCTATGTACTTACCAAGACTAAGTGTCCTGCAGTATTAATAGAAAACCTTTTTATGGATAATAAAAAAGATTTGGGTATTCTTATGTCTGAAGAAGGAGCCCATTGCTTAGAGAGAATTATAGTTGAAGGTATATTAAATTATTGGTTAAAGATATGACAGTTAATGTTGATAATGGTAAAATTGATAAAGAGTGTAAATTAAATCGTAGCTATGGATGCTGTGGTTGTGAACATTATTATGATGAAAGTGATACCATATGTAAATGTGGCTGTATAAATTATTTTTGAGAAAATTTGATATGAATAATGAAGCAACGATTGGACTCGGTATTATTATTGGTTATATAACTGGTATATACCTTACCTATATACTCCTTCGATTATCCAACCAAGTAGAGGATAAAGAAACTTGTTTGTTCACTTCGATTACTTGGCCTTTTATAGTTTTGATAGGACCATTTATGTTATTGTTTTATATTATAGATAAAGTAATAGATAAGAAGAAAGATGGGAAAGAATAAAGAACTTTTTGGAAAGGATCCATTACCTTCAGTTATAGAAAATCCTTTTGATGTTAAGAGTATTGAAAGTATACATATTTATTATGGTAAATACCCAATAAGTGAAAGGCCTTATTTTAGTGGTAAGGTACAATTTAAAAAAGGTAATACAAAGGGAGAACAAAGTTTCGATGGAGATAATTTATCCGATGTATTTATCAAGGTTATGAACTTCTGTAAAGAATTGGGAAATAATGGCAAATAGAAAAGGTAAAATAGGTAGATTTACTCCCTATATAAAAGAAGAATCTGAAGATAGGGAGAAGATAAAGTTGGATATAGAGATCCTAAAATCTATTCGATATAAGTTTAAAAGTGATAATGAACTTATGTTTCATTTCGATAAGATTATTAATAAATTGAAGAAGTTATGATTTGGTTTCTTTTAACGATTTTATTGGTAATAGTGATAATGGTTTTATTGTTAAAAAGGAATAATAAAGCCTCACCTTATACCAGTTATATGTTTAGATATTATTTAAGTAAAGGCAGTGCTTATAGTATGCCTATTGAATTTCTAGAGGAGTGGAAGATATTGCATTTAGAAAATCATCTTTATATATTAAATATATCTCTTGATATAGACAATATGGTAGATATGTTTTATTATTTGAGTAGTATATGGAAGGGTTATAGAGATAATACCATTACTTTAGAGGTTTATGAGAATTTATTTATTGAAGGTAAAGTAGTTCATAAGTTTTTGGGAAGGTATAAAATATATAAAGGTGGATTAAGACAGGTAGGTGGTTAATAGTGGGGCCCAGGTAATATAAAATACCTGGGTCTTTTTGTGTGCCTGTGTTCTTGTGTTTGTGTGGGATTCCCTTTATCACGTATGCCAAAGTTGTGGTACTGGGAGAGGGGAACCAGGAATCCCTTATACGTATATGCTAGGATGGCGTATCCAAAGTGGGGAACGGTAGACGGCATAGAATTTTATCAAAAATAAAAATAGGGTACATATATTATTTTTAAATTTAAACCGCTTAAAACTAAAATATTTTATTGTGCTTTTCTATAATGGGAAATGTTTGCAGCAAAAAAAAATGGGCTGCAAATTGCAGCCCATTTTTAATAAAGTTTTATTTGTTTGTTTATTGCTTTTAGATTAAATACTTTTTCCTGAATATGATTTAATATATCATTTTCGGAAAAGTTTATATTTCTTTTTTTGTAAGTATCAATACCACAAATTAAAGTATCAAAGTAAAAAATTAAATTTTTAATGATTACTTTTTGCTTTTTTTCTGATAGTGAAAAAATATCATTTTTTTCGAAAACGGATAAAAGAAAATTTGCAGCCGTTTCTTTATCTTTACACCCTGCAAATATTTGCAGATGTTTTAAGAGTGCTTTTATATCCTTTTCCATACATTAATAATATAATAAAATAGGGTGCAAATTTGCACCCTATTTTTAATTATTTATTGTACTTTTCAAAATTACTAACTGCACTTTGCAAAGTTTTCTTTGCACTATCTTTGCGCAAAGTATCGAAAACGGAAAAATCAACTTTTTCAGAAGTATATGTTTCTGCAAAGAATTTTTCGAATTTAGCGTAATTTGCAGTAAATTCTTTTTTATCCTTTGCACCTGCAAGCAACTGCAAATAATTAATTGCAGTATTACGTAAAATACGACGAATTTTTTTCTCTTCTTTTTCGTCCGTTACACCTTCAAAATAAATATCTTTATAGATATTATTTTTTGTGGTTTCAGTGCTTTTAATTGCACCTTCTTTTTTTGCATTCTCTAATAATGCTTTTAATGCGTTATTCATAACTTTTAATTTTTTAAAAAGAGTGATTTATATTATTTATTTAAATCTTTAAATTCTGCTATATTCAGATTTTTTATTTTAAAGATAGGTAAAAAATTAATCACTTTAAAAAACCTTTATTTTGTATCAGTATGTCAAAGAACGATTTTTTTATTTTTGTACTGCAAAGATACGGACTATTTTTTAAACTCGCAAGAAAAAAATAAAATTATTTTTGAAAAATATCATTTTCTTGATTTAAATCAATTTTTGTCAGTAAATTAAAAATTTGTGTCATTTTGTCATTTCTGCAAATTTTGTGCCAAAAATGAAAAAATAAAATAAAAATTTTGTGAAAAAATTTAAAATCAAAAATTTTCAAAAATTAAAAATTTTGAATAAAATTTCCCACCTATATCCCCACCCAGGCGTTGTCCGCTATCCTTAATTACTGGTATGATGGCCAGATTTATAAAATAGTTTGGGGCCAGCCGACCATAATTCCTTATAACATTGGGGCCAGATGGACATTTATAATTGCAAATAAAAATCGGCCAGATGGACCTAATTGGTTTGTGATTAAAGATTAGGTTAGGTTGTTCACGAAGATAAGCCCAGTCTAAATCCGAGGTAATGTTATCGGAAATAAGGCTGGACTCCAATTTGGTAGGCTGGACGCTGGCGGCAATTAGGGTAAATAGCTAGCTTATATACATTACTGGTATGGTGGGATAATTATCGTATTGCTAAAGTTACTAGATGGGTTTCAAATTTGTAATGAAGATAGGTAATATTTGAGCAATCGAAGAATGGATGCCTTTCCCATTCGTCCTGGGTATAGAATACCAATTTCTGAGCCTTAACTGAGATGGAAATAACTGTATGGGCTCCGGGTTCAGCAAGGTGATCTAGGATTAGCTCCTTTGCCTTCTGTTTGAAGTAATCCGAATCCTGGATTAGCGTAGAACCAAAGCAAGGCTCATCAATGTACAAGGCATGGGGTACCTTGGTGTAGATTAAACTAATAAGATGAGAAGCAAATAATTCGGTAAGCTTCTTAACAAAATCGGAAGTGATTGTCTGTTTCATACTGTGTAAGTTTTAACGGTTAAATGTGAAATGATCCAAGTTCCTGAGATGGCAGCCTGGAGAATTTGTTGCATCCAAGCCTTGTAGTTTTCGTAGCAATGATCCTTAGTATCCATATGATTAATATCCTGTGGATCTTTAGGGTTTGTGAAGTCGAAAGAAATGTTGTAGTGTACCATAATGTTTATTATTTAAATTTTACTTTGCAAAGATACATATATTATTTTAAATATGCAAATAAATATATCTATATTTTATAAAATTCTTAGGTACCTTGATGGCCTTTATTTTTATGGCATTCCCAGGGGCCAGAGATCCGAAAGGCCTTATTATTTCCTAAGAAGTGGGGCCAGATAGCTTTTATTATCCTCAAATATTGTCTAACTGGCCAGATATCTATGTAGACTAATATGACGCTAAGCTGGAAGATTGGAAGGTATTCTTCTAGAGTTTCTTTTTAAGTTTGCTTGTAGTTAATGGGTTTGTTAAGTGGAATGTTACTATGATTGAAGGTAATGTTGGGGCCTAAAAGGCACACATAGTCCGCTTGCCATATTACCTGTATGGTTGCCTTATTTATATACCTAGTAGGGGCCTTAATTCCTTAAATCCTATACCCCTTGGGGCCCCTTTACCTTTATTATATTATATATAATATATACTGCAATTATGGGCCAGTTGGCTTTCGATTTAGGCAATATATTTTGAATATAGATCTGGCCATGTAGCTATACTGTAGTATCTTAGTTAGGCTGTAACGTAGATAAGCCATGGAGTAGTCTTGCCACTATTGGTTTAGGGGCCTTGTGGTTCATAGTGATCTCCACCATCCTTCTCTGGGCAAAGGCAATCGAAAGCCTTCAACCCCCGGTGATATTGTGTTTAGCTTTTTGATTAGAGTGTAGATCAGCTATATAGTATTTGATATACGTACTTGATATAAGGTAACACAATAAAGCCCAAAGCCAGATTATATTATTAGTATGTATTATAGCATATATAATATGTATGGCTTTGGGGTTAGTTATTGGTTTTTAAATTATTGTTGTTTGTTTTAGAGTAAAGCCCTGGATGATTTGTAAGGCATCGGTTAAAAGAGATATATCTGAGTCGTTCACTTGTTTAATCTCTACCTTGGCATTTTGATCATCGATTAGATCATTAACCAGGTCATATATTCCATTTAGGATATGAAAAGCTTTATCGAACCTTGGTAGGTCTTTATTATTGGTATTATTGGGACTTGGTGATTTTGGTTTTGATTTCTGTTTGTTTTGAGTGAAGAGGTGAGTATCTTCATCAAAGCCATCTTCAGCTGAGGTATATAGTTCTATAGAGATCTTATCGCAATCCTGATTTAGTAGGGCACATTGTACGTAGGATGCTAGATCAGCTGAGTTGCTGTTCATTATTAACTTCAGATCCCTGGGGTCTTTGTTTTCTGACTTAGCCAGGTCTATTAAGTCCTGGAGTGTGATTGGGAATGTTTTGTCTATGTACTTTGCTTTCATAATGTTAAATGTTTTCTAATGTGATGTTGTTTCTTTTTGCATATCGTAAGGCATTGCCTTTTCTGAAGTACTGAGGAGAGATTTGTTGCCAGAATCCCTTTTCTCCGAATGGTACCCACTTTGTTATGAAATACATGGGTCCGTAATGTGATAATTTATATCTTTCGTTCATAGTTCTACTTCTTCTTCTAGTCCTTTAGCTAGGATATAATCTCTTAGTAAATCTAGGTTAGAGGTTTTAGCCTCTTGGTAAGCCTTATTGAAGTTTTCCTCACTGATAGTTATATATGGATATTCAGTTTGGAAAGCTTGGTATAATGTGATCCCTGCCATATTCTTTGTCATATTTCTATGGATTTGATGTTAGTACCTATGAATGCCTTTTTGAGGTCATCCGAATTGTTTTGGATAGCTTTACCTAATTCTGTAAGATTTCCGATATTACCGTGGAGTCTAATCTCTTTTAGGTATGCTTTGTAGTCTTCTCTAGTAATTTTCATATTATATGTCTTTGATTACTGTTGTGAATATTTTCTTGATCTCTTCTTCAGGTATATCCTGATTCTTTAGTGTCTCCATGATCCCATAGAGTTCTTCTCTGGCATCGAATAGGATTTTATGTTCCTCATCTGAGAGAAGTCTTTGGAAATCTATAGAACCTTCGTAAAATTCTACATTGTCTGGAGTTTCCCATTGTAATGGTGTAGTATCATCTCCTGGATAACCCTCTATGAGGATTTCGGTATCCTTAGGAAGGAAATTAAGTAGATCTCCTACTGTAACCGGACCTTGATAACTTTCTTTTGGTTCGGATAGTAGTTTTACTTGTTTTTTAGCTGGGCAGTACTCTAGTTTTGATACATTTACTGAACCTTGTCCACCAAATATTAAATAGGTGATTGGAGTAGAGATGAGGCTTGATGTAAAAGCCTCAGTCTCTGTAAATTGCTGAATTGTCATAGTATGAATAATTTGTTAGGTAAGAAGATTACATTTCCGTATAAGTCCTGGGCATTAGGTCCCAGGATACCTTTGAGTAGTTTAGAGGCTTTTTCGTTCCTCTTAGATCCGTTAATCATTCCTTCTTCGTCGCAGATGAAGTTCATCTCTTTGAAGTCCTTATGATTAGTCCAATACCTAAGTTGAATAGGTTGAATGAGGCATCCAGGTTTAATAGCTTCCTGAATCTCTGTGTAAGTGAATGTTTTACCATTGGGTTTTAATTCACTGGTTGTCCCATCTGTTTTGATCAGTGTTGCCTGATTTAATGGGTAAACTGTTCCGTGTTCTAAGTCCATAATTATTGATGTTTATGATTTGGGTTTGATTCGTACCAATTTGTGATTCTTACCAGGTTTTCTCTAGCATTTTCATAGTTTACTAGAGTTTCATCAAAGTCATCGAATCTGTCTGCAACTTGCAGCATGTCTTTGTCTTCTATGGTATGCCAATATTGATCGTAGGCATCTATGATTTCTGCTTGTTGTTCGATTTTAGTTCCTCTTTCCAAGATAGTTAATTCGCAAAAGAGGAAGGAGAGGGCTCCTCCTAATAGAAGGAAGCCCAGATTTTCTTTAGTTCTCTTTGTCATATTAAGCAATTGTTAAAGTTAATTGATAGTAACCAAATGCAGTATCAGATACCTGATTGATAAAGTAATTGGCTATTGTACCAGGTTCAAGTATCTCATCTCTGAGATATCTATAGAAGTTTGTAGCATCATCCATGTCCCTGGCTTCAAGTAAAAAGGTGTGGAATACTTCTCCATGTCTGTTAACTACTAAGTGATAGTCAACCAGTGAGATGTAAGGAACTTGACCTGGGTTAATTAATTCAGTGAATGACTTAATGTCCAGATCCTTGTGAAAGAGATCGTAGAAAGCTTGATCTCTTTCTGAGCATTTGGCAAGGAGTTCTTTCTGTGTCATAACTCTGTTTTTAAAAGGTTTATATTATTTATTTATTCAATGCAAAATTAATAAAAAATTTGCATATATGCAAAACCTATAATAACCAATTTGAGCCGAATCGTTAGTTAATGTTAGGTTTAGGAAAAGGTTCTCCAGTTCTAATATCGATACCAAATTCGTTATACTCAGATTCTTCTTGGATCTCTTCTTCGTTTTCACTTGGGAATATCTTTTCCCAGCATTCTGGACATATACCAGATAGCAATACCTCCCTCTCATTTGGTGTAAGATTTGGCATAGCTATCTGGATATTTTCTCCGGCCATCCATCTATGATATTGGCTTTGTTCGACCTTTACTGTCTGTAATTTACCACATTTTGGGCAAACATTTTGAACTGATATTTTCATACGCATTGTCCGCTATTAATATATTACTTGAATGGTAACGATGATTTATGGTAAATGAAAGTGGTACTAGTTGTATGTTTCATACTTTGGTACTTTTTCTTAGCCATTGATTTAAGTTGATCACGGAGTTGATAAAGGGGTTTATAACTCTGGGGTTTTGTTGGGCCACCCATCCATTTAAGAAACTGATTTATTGTCATGTAAGCAGGTATTTCTCCAGTTACTACTGTTAGGTAAACCTGGTCTTCGCTCCAGATAATACAGGCCTCATGGATGTAATGTTTCTCACCATTATTTTCCACCTCTATAGGGTTAAGGAGGGAATAACTACCATTATCAGTATAGTCATTCAAATAGTTGTAAATCTGATGTCCTATTCTCATATTTCAAAATGTTTACAATAATTTACTGGAGTATTTTTAGTTATATGGTGATTAACCATTTTACAGAAAGATTTCTTACCATGTTTACATTGACTACATTTACGAGTATCTCGAGTATCTGGTGATGTATTACCATAAAGATTATCACCAGTAGCAGTAGCCATCATCATAGTGGCTAAAAGCCACGCTGCATTCATTTTACTACTCATGTCAAATTTTATTTTCTGGAAATACATTAGTAAGTACCTGGTATGGTTTAATTACCAGGTACTTTATCAGGGTTTTAAGGAAGGAATATATCATTAGGATACTTTGGGCTAGGTTCTGATTCATTCTCATTGATAAGACCTTTTTCTACTAGTTCGTGATACTTTTTCTTGATCCAGCAAACATTAAGATTAAGTTCTTCTGGAGATTCAGAAAAATGTTCTTGATAATAAGGTTCTATCCAGTCCCTTACATTTTGATCGTATCCTATGATACCGTTCCATTCAAGAGCTTCTTGGAAAAGTTCCAGGTTACTCATTTCTACCGCTTCTTCTTCGGTTAAAGCTTCCTCATTAACGAGGTACTCAATTAATTCTTGTCTGTCCATTGTTTAACATTTTATTAAGTTATACATTAGTCTCGGCATCCGCCTGAGGCTGTGAATTCGTGATAGCATTTCTCAGTATAATAGTCTTCAGAATTATCTTCTGTAAGAGCATTGAATTCTGCCTGAGAGTAATTGGTGAAATGAGAAGCATGTGCAATGTCTCCTACCTTTGTTTCTACTGAAGATACCTGAGTAAATTCTTGGATAAACTTATAGGTTTGTTCTCCAGAGCAACCATTAGGATTAAAGGTGTAGACTCCAGCTAGTACCATTAATTCGTTCATCCTTTTATGAAGATAATCTTGAATTGAGTGAAGATCTCCATCATAGTATTTACAGTTATTAATTTCCTGTTGAATCATACGTTGGAGTTGAGCATCTAGAGCATCTAAAGAATAGTAGATAGCCCTACTAAGGTTTTCTGTAAGTTCCCTCTCTTCGAGGAGGGCATTAGCAATTTCCAAGTGGATGTTGTTCTTATCCATGTTGTGTAATGTTTAAAAGGTTTATAAATAAATTTTTATCAGTACAAAATTAATACATTTATTTTAAATATGCAAATAAATAATACTATTTTTTATAAAAATCTTATGTTTAGGCAAAGTTAGGTAGTTTCCTAGTATTCTTATAATAAGTTTATGCAAAACTAGTAAATAAAGAAGTACTTAGTTCTCTAGAAAAATGCCCTACTTTCACAAGCAAGGCATTTGGTGCAAAATTAAAAGCAACTAAGTAGTTACTTAGCAACCTTAAACAATTGGGAAAATTAGAAGTTCTGATCTTCGCAGACCGTTTGAGAACTTAAGAATATAGACTGAATAACGCACACCTTTGAATGAATACGAATGTCCGCTATCTCAAAGCTTGAAGTACCCTTATACGTTTTTCCTCGGGTAAAGAGGAAAGGATAGCATCAATGTCAGACTTAGCCTTATTTGTATCGGCATCTTCTAAAAATTCAGTAAAGTCATCACTGTCTATTTGAAAAGGTCTAAGCAATGAGATATTAGTATCGGGTTCTTTCATTTGAGGCAAGTACTTCTGTAACAAAGTTTGGCTTGCTCCAGAATAAATGTCTTCGAATTCCCAGGAATCATCATCAAGTAAATCAGAGTTGATGTTAACCTTGAGATCTTTTGTAAAGTTAGTAAAGGAATTTGAGATCCTTAAGATGCACTCTACCATTGTTGTTCCTTGATTATTGTCCATAATGTTGATATTTAAAGGTTTATATTATTTTTTATCAGTGCAAAATTAATAAAAAATTTTTATATATGCAAAACCTATAATAACCAATCTAAGCTGTTAGGTTAGAAATTGTTCTGATATAGATATAGGTTCTGGATCTGGTACCTCTTCTTCATAGGTATCAAATTCAGGATCTTCAGCATCTGGATCAATTCTCATTTCTATTTCTCTACGCATCTCATGTCTAGCTCTAGAAGAAGTTTCAATAGCTCCCTTATAATCTTGAGTTATTTCATCCAATTCCTGTCTATTTACATTAAAGCTAGAGCCGTCATTATTATCAACATCTTCATTTGCAATCACAGAAGGTAATTGTTTTAAATCATATTTTTGCTCTAAGTATTTAGCTTGATCAGACTTATCCTCAAGATAGTTTTGATTCTCTGTAATTATCTCCATAGCTTCTTCCCTACTAATGTAGTTATTCTGCTGAACATTATTCTGTTGATTTAAGTTGAATATATTAGTAGTGCTTCCACCAGTAAATGTTCTAATTACTTGTTGCAATGAAGCAGAAGTTTCAAGCCTCAATTTAAGAGCTTTATTAAGTTCTGCAGATATAAATGGAGTATAGTGACCATTCTGCGAGGCTTTTAATATATCAACTTGCTGCATCACTTCCATCCTGTCTTCCAGAGCCCATGCCAATTGCTGGCCAAGCAGACCATTTATGAGATCTTGTTGGATCTCAGGTTGCCAAATTTTAGATGTAAGTATATGATCACGCATATAAAGTTGGATATACTCTATGGTAATACCTAGTGTTCTAGCTAAGGTATTTATATCCATAGGAATATTACCAAATTTACCATTACTAAGGATCCAATTGTGAATAATATAGTTATATAGGGCCTCTTTGGTTTCCTTAGATTTATCGTTTTGATACTGAATAGCTAAAGCCGTAGTCCCTAATGGTCTAGGAAATCTAATGGTGTTTTTTTCCATATTTATAAGCTGTTTTTATATCTATATATGGTTTATGTTCCAATAGCTTTAATTTTCTAAGTAAATACATATTTATAGCTTGAATATAGAAAACTGCATACCAATGATTTTTACTGGTGTGTATCAAATTAAATGTCATACCAGAATATAAATCTCTAGTATAAAATTGTTCTCCAGTTTTAAATGGGAAATCCAGGTAGAGCCTATAAAAGGGCTCTACCTGGAAATGGTTACCTCCTAATTCAAGGATTTGGTTTTCCTTTTTTCGAAGGTTTAATTTTTGTCTTGTCTTCATCGGCATGTAACTTATCGGATAAATCCTTTAAAGGAGCCCATTGGGAAGCTGCTATCTTTTTCTTATGGTCTATTTTTTCCTGGATGTGTTTAAATAACAGTTTCCGGGCTTCTATTACATATGAGGCATAGAATACATTCCATAAGCCTTTAGATAGGGGCTTTTTACCGGCTTTTTCAACTAATTCGGATATACCATTAAAGATATTCTGAGCCTGTGAGATCTCATTCTTGAATACAGAATACTTTGGGTACCCTATCAGTTGGTTATTATAATGGTCTTTAAGAGAATCAAGGAAATCAAGTCCGAATCTCTTAATAAACTCCTTACGGTTAAAATTAAAGTATGGTTGATCCATTCGGAACAACTGGCAATATTCTTCAGCTGATAATTTCATGTTGTTTTAAGTTTTAAAGTTTTGTCATTTTTTACGATTTGAAATAGGAATCCATGTAGGTCATCTTCATAGTAAGAGGACCAAATGCAATCCTCTAACCTAAAAGGTTCTAGGCTTTGAGCATTTTTAGGAATACCTGTAACATATAGGTGATGTAAGGTTTTATTCCATGGTTTTAAAACTTGGAAATAATTCTCAGGATCACTTTCTGTTCCAGGATCATAAAATCCTATAAGATAATAGTCGGGCCAATTTTTAATATCTAGGTCCTTATTCTGAACTATATATGGGTAAGCTATATCACCTATCTTTTCTGTTGGATCAACATAGGATCCATTCATTACGATATTGATACGACTCTTACCAATATAAGTGTGATAAACTACTTGTTTAAACATTCGTACACTATTATATGGGTTATACCTTTAGACTCAATCACCTTAGTATTGCTAAGGTTCATTTGAAGTCCTTTTAGGGCATATCTAGATTCTCTATCTAGTCTACCCTTCTCTCTCTGAGTATCATATAAGTTAGATATACTTTGAAAGTCTTTTTTGAGTTTAGAAACTGGTCCAGAAAAATCTATACGATATGAATCTGGGTTCAGACCATTGACTCTTTGCTTATAGGCATATTTACCTTTTATGTACTCTACCTTTACGCTTCTTAGATTTACTGGTTGTTTTGTGCACATAAGGTCTTACATTTTCTAGTTGATTTTTTACTGTGGCTTGAACAAAGATGGCTATAGGTAAAAAGAAGAAGTCACGTATGTTCGAGTTATTGATATAATAATCGTACAGTACGTTAAACTTCTTCCTAGTCTTAAACTTAACATCTTTTGATACAAGATAGCTCTTGATACAACGTTTATGTAACTCTATTAACTCCTTTAAATCCCTCTTCAGTTCTTTTTCAGTAAAAACATGATATTTTTTTGGAGCAGTTGTTGCCATAATAAAGGGATTAGGGAATGGCTTAGATTGCCATTCCCGGTTTGAGGACTTTATTAGCAAAAGCTTCGAATGCCTTCTTAGCTGCTTTATATTCCTTAGAACTCTGATCCTGGATGAATCGAGTCATCTCCCGTTCAAGTGAACGGTATTCGTTACGGGTAGCTTGTCTCCAGGACTTCTTCTCATCCTTGGTCATCTCCCTCATTTCTCCAGTCTCCTCATCCTCCTTCATGGGATAGATGTACTTCACCTCCCTCTCGGATACTACCTTCTCCTTGATGGAAGCCTTCTGTTTCTTGGCAACTTCCTTGACTACCTTGTCCTTCTTTTTCTTAGACTTGGCAACGGGAACTTCCTCGACCTTAGCCTTGGATTTCTTGTCCTTCTTGGTTTTCTTTGTCTTCTTCCCTGAAGCAATAGCTTCTAAGGTCTCCTTAACGGTTCCCTTATCCTGAGAAGAAGCGGGGTTAGTAACTTCCGTTGCATTAGCAACGATTTCCTGGTTCTCTACCTGAGCAGTGATCTGCTCCTTCTTGTTGTTGTTCTTTTTCGTTTTCATAATTAAACGAGTTAAATTGTTAATGGGTTTTAAGCCCGTGACTAATGTTAATTGGTGAAGGATCTTTTGGTTAAGGCTTCCCTCTAGTTCCTTATATAGGATTTATTAATTATTTTTATCGGTGCAAAATTAATACATTTATTTTATATATGCAAATATTTTAATCAAAAATTTATAAAAATCTTAGGTTTACCCTTTGAATATCCTATTGGAATATATCTGGTGAATATAGGATTTCATCTTCCGGATCATCAAGATATTCATCCCAATTATCTTCTACATAGTCAATATCTAGTGTTATATTTTGAGAAGGTATAGTTACGGTTAATGGATAATCGTCGTGGCTCCAATCTCCTGAAGTTACCCATTGTGATACTTCATAAGTTTCAGTAGTAGGTATAACTCTAATACTTTTTATTGATCTATGTGCACGTTGTCCGCTATTAGTATCATTACTAGTATGGTTACTACTAACTCTATACTCAATGTTGGGCCTTTTTGCATATATAGGTTTTTTAGTACCTTTAGTTATTAAATAGTGGTAACAACCAATATATGCAAAGAATAAAAGACCGCAGGCAATGCCAACGGTCTTTCTAGAAGATTCTTTATTACTTGTATTCATATTTCTTAATATTGAAATCTCCTTTTACTAGATTAGCATTAACCCATTTACCTTTGGATTCAGCTTTGGTAAGCTCCTCATAAAGTTTCCCTGCACCAATGTACCGATAACATTTTAGGTTTTTGTACAGGATAAGGATATCTGTATGTACTCCATCGGCAATCTTAGCATAAGCCTCGATATTAGATGATTCACAAGGAGTAAATTCTACTCCAAAAAAATTCTCGAATACTTTGATGTTAGGGTTCTTCATAATTAAATGAGTTTTAAATGTTTGAATTCTTCCATAAGCGGTTCAGCCAATATCTTGGCATCTGGGTGAGGTTTACCAGTAGTACCTAAAGCTCTGAGATCAAAGAAATGTTTCCAATCTGATACAAAGGCCGTGTGTACTAATTCTGTACGGGTATCTAATGCAAGTACTGTACGAGCTTCTTGAGGAGACCTACCTAACCTTAGCATATTGAGATAGGAATACTCAGCAGCAAGGTTACCAAATAACCAGTAGCGTAAAGCATCCCATTCGTCATAGTCTTCACCAAGGTAGATCTCTTGACACATTGCCCTAAGATTAGCATCAAGCTCCTTAGTTTCTTCGCCAATGATTTCCTTAATCCAGGTAGGACATACTACTGAAACTTGACCATCATATTTGTCTTTAGAGTAGTTACAGTATCTGGTAGACTGTTCTGCAATAGAATCAACCCTATGCCTATTATATTCTCTGGATATTGCAATCTGAGTAGTGAAACGTACAGTTATTCTCTTTTCGTGATATTCTGTTGGAGCAGTAATAAAATTAAGATCATCCTCCCAGCCATTTTCTACAATTACCCTATAATTAGTAGTAATGTAATAAGAATGGACTGGAGAATTAGTAGTACCATGTTGTACATCATGTACAAATGAATATGGGTTATCTTTATATTTAGCTCTAATATGACCTACTACATCTGACCAATTATATGGAGCTGTAAATTTAGCAGAAGGATATTCAAAAGCTTTTGTACAATTATCTTTATTTACCTCAAGAGTAAGATATATAGTACCGTGTTCAAGCATAGCACCATGACCAGACTTGATAAGCATTTGAACAAAGTCAAATGGAGTTCTCTTACTTTCTGAATCATAGCAAGTCTGCCCTGCTGTTTTAATCATTTCGAATACACTATACAGACCGTCATAAGGATTCTGATTTAGTATTTCGAATTTTGGTTCTAATATTCTCATAATATAATACGATATTCTGGATGAAACTTACGTTGTGCTTCTGTAATGATAGCCCAAGCTCCCAATACTCCTTCTTGGTTAATGTTTACCCATTCAGCTTCCATTCTCCAAAGAATGTATGAACATAGTGAAGTTTGGTATTCGTTGAGTAATTTAATCATGTTTGGGGATTCTTTCATATCCTCATATATTTGGATATGATTTTCTATAGCATCAGATATTTCTTCTGGCTTTACCTGTAAGAGTTTACAAAGTTCATCTTCTGTAAATTCTTGTACTTGTTCTGTTTTTAACTTCTTGAGTGCCTCAACTTGTATTTCGGCAATCATTGAGATAACTTTAGCAGTGTTCTGTTCCATTATTTTTAAATTTTTACAAAATTAATAATAAAAAATGAAATATGCAAATTTTAGATATATTATTTTGCATATTTCATTAGTTCTGGTTAGTTACTTCCGTTGAAGAGCTTCTGATATCTTATCTTTTATAGAGTCAGGGAATTGACAGTCTGGAGCCCATCTTAAGAAGAATTTAGATGGTTTCTTATCCTTATTAAGTAACAATTGCCTCTGTTCAAATGAGAATTTAAGTCTTTCCTCTTCAGTCATAAAGTATGGTAATTTTGTAAACTCTACTGATGAGAATGATAGAGTTTTCTTACCTTCTTTAATTTTGATTGGCTTCTTACGTTCTTTATATAGATAAGGTACTACTTTTTTGGAAGGTCCATCCATGATTGAGAATCCAAATATGATCATCGGATCAAATTTGTCAGTTTTAGGATCTTTACCTTTACGTATACAACGTACCATCCACGATAGTGAATGTAGATATTGTCCGTTATGATGTCTATCTCCGATGTCTTTGGAATTAAATGAAAATTCTGGGAAATAAAATTTAAAATCTTCTGTAAGTATAAATACGAAACCTAAGTTTCTAAGATATTTTATTACTTCGGATTGATTTTTCCCTTCTTTAGCCATCTTTTCTACTTCATTCAAAATATCCTCTCTTGGAGATTCAGCTAATGTTTGGGTAGCTGAGCTAGGCCTACCACGACCTGCAGTTTGAGGTTTAAGAGGCAAAGTACCTTGAAGTTGATCTATATAGTCCTTGAAAGAATCTATATCTTCTTTGTTGATTAAGGTTACTTCTAACCTAATAGGGCCATTATGTACTAATTTTGGACCATTTAATAATTCGGTATAAGTATCAACTAACCTATCATTAATTACAGACCCAACTTCATCCAATAATGTTATCCTCATCTTAGGTTTAAATACTTTTTCAACCTTCTGAGGCTTTTTTATGGTTTTATCTTTATTTTCCATATCGATTAAAAGTTATACGTGTATAAACAAAAAACCGGGGTCAAAAAATGACCCCGGCGGCTTACCCAGAAAAAACTGGAATTTGGTAAATCAGAAATGAGGTCAATGGTGGTGAGAGTTAATCCTCATCCTTCTTTACCTTCTTGGCCTTCTTTGAGGTTTTGGATTTCTCACTCTTGGCCTTTTTATCCTTTTTAACCGGAGTATTCTTTACTGCCTTTTCCTCTTTCTTAGCCTTAGGCTTAGAAGTTGCAGAACCGTTAGCAGCTTTTCTTTGTTCCATACGGTACTTCTTCTTTTCAGCTGAAGTCATGTCCCGCATCTTACCGGTTTTTTCATCCTTTACTTGAGGGTAATCATACTTAGTTGCAGTCCTACCCTGCTTCTTCTTTGCAGTAGCCTTAGAAGTTTCTACTTCTTCTACCTTCTTTTTGGCCTTAGCCTTTTTGTTTTCCTTTGACATTTTTAATAATTTAATATTGTTTGACTTATCGAGAGCAGGATAATTAGCCATAACTTTATCTCTCTCTTTATTCAATTTAAAAACTAATTCTCTAAGCTTAGGATCGGTTTTAACCCTTTTAGTATCAGAAGGATCTATGTTATGCTCCTTGAAATAAGCTATTAAAGCTCTTTTAGCAGCATATAGCTCTGGTACTTTTTCTTTAGGATATTTTCCCATATTCAAATGTATATAGTTTTACTTAACCTAACTTCGTAGGTATTCTTTGAATCTCTAGAATTTTTATAAACCTATAACCATGAAACTTACAGTATAGTTCAAGTATATCTTTGATTTCAGTATCACTAACGTTAACAAGCAAAGCTTCAGCTACTACATTTTGATTAATATCTATTTTCTGATATTCGTATTTTATATGGCACACATTACCTCTAAGTATATCATTAAACTTTTTCTTAAAGGTTAATAATTTTTTATACAAATACCTTCTAGTATGTATTAACTGTTGAGCTTTACCTTTTTTACCATTTCTATTAGCCTCACCAATTTCATGATAAAGGGTTTTCATTTTAAGGTAAGTAAATTCAACCTCTTCGAGTAGAGCTTTTATTCTTGATCCCATTTTGGTCTTTTTATAATACCTGATTCTTTTTCCATATCACCCGTAAGTTCATCTAGGTATAGAGTTATTTCCTGTATGCAAGAAATAAGAAATTCTTTTTCATCCTGGGATATCCCAGGATCTTCTAGTGCATTATTATAATCTTCATTAAGATTTATAAGTGCAATTATAGTAAGTTCTCTTCTAATCTCCTTTTGGTCCATAGAGGCAATTTAATAAAAAAGCCCAGTTTATGATTTTAAACTGGGCTTAACTATGAACAACAACCTTAAAGGGAATTTCGAAGACTAAGGTTTAATCCTCACTTTCCTCTTTGGCAGCTTTCTTTGACTTCTTCTTAGCCTTCTGCTCTTCGGTCTTATACTTAGCTGCAACAATAGTACCGTGACCTTTCTTAGCCTTGACGGTAATATCTCCAGGTACCAATGTTACGTTAGAGGATAGTACGTTACCCTCTGAATCATAAGCTACTGAAGTAACCAATACTCCTGTGTGCTTACCATTAGCTTTAAGAGGATAACCGAAATTCTTTACACAACCACCATTCTCGGTTGGAATGATGTCGATTTGCTTACTGTTTGGTCTCTGCTCTGCAGGACGGTTTTTAAGAGCTTCCATACGAGCCTTTCTCTTTGCAGCTTTCTCATCTACTGGAGCAGCTGCCTTCTTTTTCTTGTCTGCCATAATAGCTTAAATTTTGTTGTTTAACTTAAAATGTGTTTATTAATTAAGGAATGTGCCTATAGCCTATTTAATAAGGAAGAAGGGTTATTTTTTACCCTTCTTACCCTTAGCAGCTGCTGCCTTCTTAGGAAGCTTAATACCAAGTTCCTTTGCAACTGCTGCACGCAATTTCTCTATATCTTTCTCATCGTAATCATCGGGAGAGGTCTCAAGCTCCTTGTCATCGCAAAGATCTTCGAGTTCCTCAAAGTCCATTTCTGCAAGAGATTCAGGAGTGACTTCATCGTCGTCCTCATCTTCATCGTCGTCATCATCTTCATCGTCGTCCTCATCTTCATCGTCGTCATCATCTTCATCGTCACCCTCATCGTCGTCCTCATCTTCATCGTCGTCCTCATCTTCATCGTCGTCATCATCTTCATCGTCACCCTCATCGTCGTCCTCATCGTCGTCCTCATCGTCTTCCTCATCTTCATCGTCGTCCTCATCTTCATCGTCGTCCTCATCGTCGTCCTCATTGTCGTCCTCATCTTCATCGTCGTCCTCATTGTCGTCCTCATCTTCATCGTCGTCCTCATCGTCAGATCCGAAGAATTCAGATACCCCCTCTGCTGAAATAGCAACGATAATTGCATAACTACCATCCTCATATTTAACAAGGATAGTACCATTACCTAAATCAAGGCGAGCTACTTCCTTGAGCTCTTCCTTCTTTGTTGATTTTCTTGCCATAATTGTAAATGTTTTAAATTAATAAATTGGTTTATATGGATATAATCCGTTTCTGATTTTTATTTTCAGAATTGTATAGTTTTACCTCTTCTAGAAGTTGATTCATCTCTTCTTGAGAATTAATAATTCGATGTTCATCATTAATACCTTCACAAATTATTATAACATTTGTAGGATATATTGAATGATGACTGTGTAATCTTATGTTATGATCCATGTCTTAAAATTTTAGTGTAACCTTCCAAAGCATACGGATCCCAATTATCATAGATATAAGGAACCGAAGGTCTCTTTTCAATAGATGTAATGTTATCGGTATATTTTTTAGGATGAACCCACCAATGACCATTTATTTGCCTATTACTAGAGACATAAGCATATAGATCATGGGTTTTCAAGTCTTTCACATATCCCATAAATTCAAATTGTTTTTCTAACTGATCATCATTAAGACTTATATGTATATAAGGTAAATCAGACCAAAGCTTATCCCAATATTTCTCATACTTAAGAGCTACCTTAAAGTAATGTTTTGAAAATGGTTTATTAATATCACTATGAACATAAATTGAAAGGGCATAAGCCCATATTTTTGGGGTATATTCAGATTTATATTTATCAAATATCTCCTGTCCTATACCTCCTTGAAGTCGGCCTAAGCGACGGTATCTCCTGTAAGAGAGCATCATTAATCTCTTTTCTCTTTGATTGGAGATGTTTTTTAGAAATTCCTTGTCTACTACCATAAAACTGTTGTTTATACCATTTGTTAAATTTAGTTATACCTTGCTTCCTTTTCCTTTGTAATAGGACAGCAAAATATCTTCTTCTATGTTTATCATAGATAAACTCTGGAGGATATATATACTTCTTTAATGATCCCCAATATATATGACGTATTTCATACTGTTTTCTAGACCTAACATATATTTCTGTTTTTATACCTTTTTCTCCAAAATAAATCTCATAAGGGTATTTTTGTTGTTTGAAAACCTTTATACCAGAAGATCTTAACTTTTTACCAGAAACAAAGTGAACATATTTAAGGGCATCAACTCCATATAGAGTAACCAGTATATGTTTAGCATGTACTCTGGAATAAAAGGGTATTTGACAATATTTTTTCTTATAGAAACTCTTTTCTGTAATAGATCTACAGTATCTATAGCTATAATTAGTATGATATGACCAAGCATATATTGCTCTGGAGTATACTTTATCTACATCCCTTTTGAGCTTAACCATTATTTCTTTTTGCTTTTCTATACCATAGTGAAATTGATTTCGGGTTAGCTTCTGGGAATTTTTTCAATACTCTACGAGTTACCCGTTCTAAATCATAACCTTTTGATGCTAGTTCAAAAGTGTATGATTTCTTAGTACCAGCTATAAAACCTCTTTCATCCTTTTGCCTTTTCTTTTTCTCTCGAGGTTTTTTTACTCCCTTTATCCTTTTTGATTTCCTAGAACCATCGGGATTTTCTTCACCTAAAAAACCAAGACGAAGTCTAGAACTACGTAATGGATCATCTTTACTATAACCTCTCTCGGATAATTGGAAATCCATCCATTCATCATACTTATCTATAAGGGATGGGTCGGGTTGATTACTAGTGCTATTAATGAAATTTAATAAAGCACCAATACTGTTCCCAGTAGCATCTGGGAATGGCATACCAAGTATTATGGCTTGCCTCTTAATGTCTCTGTAAGTCATAGATCCGCCTCCGGATCTCATAGAACCTAAAAGTTCATATTTACCTCTAGATTTCTTGAGACTTGTTGTTGAGTTTCTTGCCATGTTGTAGAAATTATAGGATTTATTAATTATTTTTATCGGTGCAAAATTAATACATTTATTTTAAATATGCAAATAAATAATACTATTTTTTATAAAAATCTGAGGCATTAGCTCTGGAGGCAGCTTCGTTTTTCACTTTGTCATGTTTAACCCTTTTGGGTTTATGTGTATTATAAGCCATATCCAAATGCTTTATTGAACACTCCATGTTGTTAACCTCATTGTAATTTACTGCTTTATGTATTATTTCCCTATATTCTGGCCAAAATTTCTGGGATAATTTTATACTAGAAGTTCTATCTACATATTGAGTAGCCAAGAAACCATAAGTATCTGCATCATCTCTATTATCGAAAATATATAAATAAAATTTAGAAAGCTCTTTTACAACTTCTTCTTCAGGTCTAATCTTTAATAAATAATAACCATCAGTGTATAACCTTTTTGATATTAATGCTACCCAATAAGCTTTTTTAGAAGGTTTAACTTTATAAAACCACCTTTCTCTAATTCTTTCTAGTACAAAATCCGGATTATGGTTAAGTATATACTTTAACAATATCTTTTCTCTCTTATTCTCACGTCTTTTAAATGCACTGGGTTGTTGTAATAACCTCGGTAAAATCCTATAATTATTCCATCTATCAAACTCAAAAATTAATCTCCTAGTACAAATATCCCACTCATCTTCTGACTCTTGCAGTAATTCCATATTTCTTATAATACTGCGTTGATTTACACAAGGTACAGTATTTGAAGGATCTCCAGAAGCTAATACTGCTTCCTTATATTTTAATCTCCTTTCTATACAAGCTTCTATAAAATCTTTAAATTGCTGTTCACAAGGACTATCAGGTCTAAATATACTACCGTGTACCTCAAAGAAATCAGTAAAAAGCTTAAAAAATTTCTGAGACCTTTCCCTGATTTCTATATATTTGTAATGTGTAATACCTAAAACATTACCAGCTTCCCAAGAGGATTTACCTTCTGATAGTTGTAAAAATAAAGATTGTTGTTCTATAGGTTTTAAACAATCCCAAGCTTGAGCTTGTGCAGAAGTCATCATATTACTCATAAGATATTATTTTTGAAAATTTTTTAACTTAATACGTTTTGTATACCTTTTACAAGGTACTTTACTTAAAGATTCATTACTAAGCCTATTTAAATCACCTTTCTGTTGATCAGATAATAATTTTCTTGGGTCAAAGTTCTCATATACACTATAAATAACTAATTCCATCGGTAACCAGCTTAATATCTTATAGGTACTTGGATAAGTTAATAATCTTACTCTTTGATTTTCCCAATCCAGGCTATCAACTATGGCATCAACTCCAATATAAGGATAATGTCTAAGGGTTATAAAATCACCTTTATGTAAAGCTGTGATATCTTCAAACTTTAATCTTTTATTTTCTCTTGATATAGCTAAGAACCTTTTTACTTCACTTTTAGGTACTCTAGCTATTTGTGAAAAATCGTCAAATACATCTGAATTATCAAC
>Ga0256407_10001434_pt1 | contig 50258 bp, 28 predicted proteins | sample RumenRJG_04DNA_FD_193489 | JGI IMG/M metagenome (GOLD analysis project Ga0256407, IMG submission 193489) | Bovine rumen microbial communities from Lethbridge, Alberta, Canada - RJG_04 | ecosystem: Host-associated > Mammals > Digestive system > Stomach > Rumen | place: Canada: Alberta...
TCACTAGGAATCTTGACTTCGGGGAGCTCCGCGGAATCCTCGCTTCCTTGTCTCTCACCTGCTTGTCAGATTTCCTCATCGCAAACATGTCAATGATCTCTCATAGGCTCCCCGGCACTCCCGCGGCTGCTCTTTGACAAGGCGTCAAAAAAACCGCTCAACTCAGGCGGACGCCCTCGTGAGCCGAAAAGCGATGCAAAATTACTGCCGCCGCGCGACATGGCAAAATATTCCGCAAAGAAAATCGCAAAAATAGGCGATTTTTAACACCTATTCACACTTTCAGGGCTTTTTTGCGCAAAAAACGCACCCACCACACCCCCACTGGCGAGAATCACACGCGCAACACCCTTGCCACACCGGCATCACCGCATGAGAATAACCAACTCGCTACACCTTATTATATATTATTTGCTCGAGAGTGTGACGATGGGAATTAGCATCTCTTCCATTGAGATGCCTCCGTGCTGGAATGTGTCGCGGAAATATTGCACGTAGTAGTTGTAGTTGTTAGGATAGGCGAAAAAATCGCGCGTTGTGGCGAATATATAGGTTGATGCCACATTAGGGCTTGGCAATCCCACCTTCTTGGGTTGCTTGATTTCAAACACCTGCTTGGGGTTATAGCTCAGGTTCTTGCTCACCTTGTAGCGCAGGTTGGTGTTAGTGTTTCGGTCACCAATCACTTTCACTGCGTTATCCACCTTGATAGTTCCGTGGTCGGTAGTGATGACCACTTTAGCTCCCCGGTGTGCTATCTGCTTGAAAATCTCGAAGGCGTAGGAGTTTTTGAACCACGACACGGTGAGCGAGCGGTAGGCCTCATCGGTATTAGCGAGCTCGCGTATCATTTTCGACTCGGTGCGCTGATGCGACATCATGTCCACGAAGTTGAAGACCATCACATTGAGGTCGTTTTTGTCGAGTGCTGCGAAGTTTTGCAGCAATCTCTCTCCAGCCGTGGAGTCGTTGAGCTTATTGTAGGAGAATTTATAAGGCTTGCGGTACCTTTGGAGGATAGTGCTCACTAGCGGTTCCTCGTTTACATTCTTGCCTTCCTCCTCGTCTTCATCGACCCATAGCTCGGGAAACATCTTCTCTATATCCACTGGCAGGAGGCCCGAGAAGATGGCATTACGCGCATATTGAGTTGCCGTGGGGAGGATAGATGTGTAAAGGCCATCGTCATCGATGTTGAAGTAGTCACTCAGCAGTGGGCTGATGGTCTTCCACTGGTCTAGCCTGAAATTGTCGATAACGATAAAATACACTTTCTCGCCCTTGTCGAGAAGTGGGAAGATGCGTGTCTTGAAAATCTCATTGCTGCGCAGAGGGTGATTGTCGCTCACGAACCAATCCTCGTAGTTGCGTTTTACAAACTTGGCAAACATGCCGTTAGCCTCGGTTTTCTGCATTTTGAGCATCTCTCCCATGCCAGTGTCGGCCGAGGTGAGGGTGAGCTCCCACCTGACCAGGGTGTTATATAGCTCATACCAGTCCTCGATGGAATGAGCCTGCGCTATCATCTGACTGATTTTCATGAACTCTTGCTGATAGTCGCTTGAAGCCTTTTGTGCCACGAGCGCATCGCTGTGCAAGTTCTTCTTTATAGAGAGGAGAATCTGCATAGGGTTGACAGGCTTGATGAGGTAGTCGGCAATTTGGCTACCTATTGCCTGGTTCATGATATTCTCTTCCTCGCTCTTGGTGATCATGATAACTGGCACGTTAGGCTGCGAGATTTTAATCTGCTGCAAGGCCTCGAGCCCACTGATACCCGGCATGTTCTCGTCGAGGATGATAAGGTTATAGTTCTGGGTGGCGATGGCGTCGAGCGCATCGCGTCCGTTAGTCACGGTCTCCACTTCGTAACCTTTATTCTTAAGGAAAAGTATGTGAGGCTTGAGGAGGTCTATCTCGTCATCGGCCCATAAAATCAGCTCTTTTGTCATAATGCGATGTTATTAATTTGTCACAAAGATACAACATTCTTGCGAACAAAAAAAGCGATGATGGCTGAACCTCAAAAATTTTAAGTATCTTTGCGCCACAAAATACCTATTAATAATGAAAGCGACAACAATAAAAGTAATAACAATAGCACTTGCTGTGTGCTGTGGGAGTGTAGCAAACGCAAAGAGAGTGAACATGAAGCGGCTGGAAGCACGGCTCGACTCGGTGATGGAGTCGCACTACGACACTCAGTCGCCAGGCGCCGCCCTGCTCATTGCCAAAAATGGCAAGGCGATATATGACAAGGGCATAGGCATCGCCGACATGTCCACTGGCGAGAAGATTGACGGCAACACGGCGTTTAACATCGCCAGCATCAGCAAGCAGTTCACCGCCATTGGCGCGCTGAAGATGCAGGAGATGGGCCTTATCGACCTCAACAGCAGTGTTGCCAGCTACTTTCCGGAGCTCAAAGGCGACATCTGGAAGAAGGTGAAACTGCGCCACTTGCTCAGCCACAGTTCGGGCATTCCCGACTCGCGTCCTCGCGACGACCGTCACTTCATGCTCACCGCTACCGACGAGCAGAGCGTTCAGTACATGAAAGACCTCACTGCGCTGCACTTTGAGCCAGGCAGTGCCTATGAATACATCAACCCCACGTTCGACCTGTTTTACTTGCTTGTGGAAAAGAAGACTGGGATGCGATTTGTTGACTTCCAAAAGAAGTACATCTTTGACCGCGCAGGCATGAAAAACGTGCAGTATTTCACCCCTGATGCCAAGATTGCCCACATGGCGCACGGCTACATTGTGAACGAGGACGCCGAGGTGAGCGGCAGCGACAGCGACTATGCCAAGAAGCGTGAGAAGGTGGAGAACGACTATGTTGACGGCAAGGGAGTACACTGGGCAGAGTGCGACTACGGCGAGGAGACCTTCTTTGCCACTAAGGCCGACGGCGGCATCTACACCACCACGCACGACTTCCTGCGGTGGGAGAACGCCCTGCATCGCAACATCCTGGTGAAGCGCTCGTCGAAGCGCAAAGCCTACACCCCTCACATCACCGTGACAGGCAGCAAGTGGAGCGGCTACCAAAACCGCGCCAACACATGGTACGGCTACGGATGGTTTATCGACAAGACCCCTGGCCGCGAAGTGAAAATCTACCACACTGGCGACAACGGCGGTTTCCAAGCCTATGCCGCAAAATATGAGCGCAGCCGCGTGAACGTGATCATGCTTGAAAACCAGAACACCGTTGACCGGTGGTCACTGCAACTCGAGATAGAAAGAATCTTGCGAGAAGAAGGCGTGCTCAAGTAGAGCTTCCCGCATCACCCCCATTATTGTAACATACACAATCGTCCACAACGCAATCGTTTGCGGGGTTTTTTATTGAAAAAACCGCGCAAATTATCCCTTACACATTATTATATAGATAATTTTGTGCGCTTTTTACATGAAAATCATCATAATAATACACAATTAATACTAAAACTAAAATGAAAAGATTTATTTACCAATGGCTACTTAGAACCGCGCTGGCTCTAGTATGCCTGTTAACAACCACCTCGGCTTGGGCCGAAACTTGGACAGTAGCTGGAGAACCCGCGGCGCTTTTTGGCACTACATGGGATGCTTCTAACACTGCCAATGACATGACAAACGTTGGTGGCACTAAGTACATTTTCTTTAAGAAAAATGTTACTGTCACTGGTAATGCTTCATTTAAAGTGTGCAAGGACCATGCTTGGACAACAGCTTATCCTTCTAATAATTACATTCTGAATTGCTCAAGTGGCACTTATGATTTTCTTATCACATATGACAGTAATTCGCATGATGTAAAAGGAGTTTATTCCTTTACAGTAGTTGGTAGTAGTACAGCTTTGTTTGGTACCACTTGGGCTTCCGATAATAATTCCAACAATATGACCACTACTGATGGTCATATATATACTTGGACAAAAGAGAATGTTGAGTTGACTGCAGGTAATGTGGAATTCAAAGTGTGTGGTAATCATGATTACGCTATTTCCTATCCATCAAGCAATAAGGTTCTTAATATCTCAGAGAATGGCACTTATAATGTGACAATCACATACAACAGCTATACTGATGAGGTTACAGCCACTGCAACAGCTATTCAAACCACTCCCGACGTGTATTACGTTGCTGGTGCAACTAATGGTACTGCTTCAGGTTCAAATGATGCTTTGTTTGGCACAGCATGGAATGCAACAGGCAATGAGATGACCACCACCGACGAAACCAACTACACCTGGACCTCGACGGGTCAGGCCACGCTCTCGGCAGGCGATGTGATCGAGTTCAAGGTGGTGAAGAACGGTAGCGTGTGGATTGGTGACAATGGTAGCAACATCACTTGCACCGCCACTCAAAACGGCATTTACACCCTCACTGTGAACTATACCACAGGCGGAACACCCACTGGCACGCTCAACTTAATAGAAACCATCCCCGACCGCTACTATGTGGTGGGCGAGCCCAGCGAGGTGTTCCCCTCAGGGTGGAGCATTGGCGACCAGCAGCTGATGACCGCCAGCGGCACTACATGGACGTGGACTAAATCGCCCATCGCCCTTGCCGCCGATGCCACTATCGCCTTCAAGGTGAAGAAGAAAAGCGGCAACACCGAGACCTGGATACCCAGTGAAGGCGGAAATATCACAGTGAGCCCCGGACATGACGCGGGCAACTATGCACTAACTATCACCTATGTTGAGGGAGAGGCGGCGCCCACCGCAACTCTCACTCCACTCTTTGTTACCACACCGGTGTTCTCACCCGCTCCTGGCACTTATGATAGCAACCAGGATGTGACCATCACCGCAGCCAGTGGAACTATTTACTACACCACCGATGGTAGCGACCCATCCACAAGCTCGACTCGCATGGAGTATACCGCTCCCATCCCCATGCATCACGAGGACAACTTCACGTTCAAAGCGGTGGCAGTTGATGGAGATGAGGTGAGCGCAGTGGCCGAGGCCGACTACACCATCAAGTATGTGAACATCTACTTGTTTGGCTCGGTAGGCAAGCAGCACACTTGGCTCTACTCCTACACTAATCCTGAGATGACCACCAGTGATGGTGTCAACTACTATGGCGTGTTTGACATTCTTAATATGCCAACCTACACCGCCCGTCAAAACGCAGGTCTCTTCCTGCTCACCACAGGCTTCGGCACCAACTGGGAGACTACTGAGCAATACATGATTGGCACAACCGCCAGCAATAACTTCTGGATTGACGGCGACCACAACTACCTGGACGAGTGGGTTGATGCAGCACCAGTAGGCCAGAGCGACAAGGGCTGGACCATCATTCCACCCAATGGCCACGGCACCTATGAGTTCTTCTATAACAAGAAGGAAAATAAATTCAAACTTGCCGCCTTCGACGGCCCCACCATCTACGTCTATGACTACACACGTCCCTACATCTATGTTAAGGACAAAAACAACATTGACTACAACGGCGAGATGCCTGGCAACCCCATTCAGATTCTCGACGAGAGCGTGGGTGGACACAGCGGTTTGAGCACTGCTGCCGACGGCTCGGGCCTTGGCAATGGCACATTGGGATGGTACAAGTTTGCCGTGCCGTCGCACGACACTCCCATCACCTTCCAGTTCTACCACAACAACGACAAGACCGTTGTGCCAAGCGGCCCGCTCACTACAACCGGCGACTGCTACTATTACTGGGACGGAGCGCAATATGTGAAGCTCAACTCTCGCGACGATGCCGCCAACCTGCGACGCATCGTGGCACATGTGCGCGTGCAAGGCACCACCGTGCCCAAGTGCAACAACGTGGAGATGAACGGTCCCAGCTCGTTCTACGGGCAGATGTACTACTGGATGGCTGTGACAAAATACAACGACAGCGAGCACATGGTAATCACCGACGGCACCCACCACTACGAAAACACCATCTCTAGCGACATCTACCTGGAGTGGACCGATGAGCAGGGAGCCAACTATGACCTGATGACACCCGCCACCCTCAACGACCGCCTCGCCAACAAGACCGGGCGCGGCACCATCATACACTTACAGAAAAACCGTAACACACCAGCCATGAAGGATGGCAACGTGGTTGGTATCGACACCAAAGTGCAAGATGGCGAGGATTGGACCAACACCACCAATCTAGGTACCACCTGGTGGGGCACCTCGCTCGAGAGCGACTGGAAAGGCACGCAGGCCTGGACCGATGGCGTGCTCTCTAACTACAACAACTCGCGATACCTGTACATGGAGAATGGCATGGGTGGCAACCCCGATGTCTATATCGTCATCGCCGAAGACGGCACCGAGTGGTACACCTGGTATTGCGACCGCAGTACTGCTACCATCAGATTTGGTTATGGCGAGCCCATCAACGGTTATCCTGTTTACACCAACGACAAAAACCAGTATAAGTTCTTTGCTCACTACGAGTCCGATGAGCTGCATCAGAACGCTGGCGAGCTATGGTATGTGTGGACTCCCGACTTCGAGGCGGCTCTGGAAAACGGTCAAAGCCGTGATAATGGCGAGATTCTCGATGTGACTCGCCTCTACGAGAGCAGCGCCAAGCAAAAGGCGCTGTGCTCAACATTCCGCGACGGCAACTATGTGTATTACACCGACATCAAGGGATGGGGCGACGACAACGTGTACTGCTATGTGTGGAGCGTGCCAGGCATCGACTGGCCAGGAGTGAAGATGGTGAAGGTGGGATATGACGACGAGGGACACCCCGTGTATCTCGCCGACATGAGCAACTACGACATGAGCACCGCCGAGGGCATCCTCTTCAACAATGGCGTTACCGATTCGCACGCAACCAATAAGCGCCAAACTGGCAACCTTGAGTGGGTTAACCATGGCTGCTACGACTACTTAGGCTTGTTGTACCGCATTGGCGGCAACGTTGATGTAATCGAGAACGAGCCCGACGGCGAGAACTCGACACTCGTGCTGCGTGGAGTGTGGTACAGCCGCGTGAAGGGCACTCTCTTTGCTAAGGGTGACAACGACTATAACAACAAGAGTGTGAACAGCCGCGGATACATCGACTTCGCAAAGGTGGTTACTGACGGAAGTAGCTCCCAGGTGCTGCAAGATTGGGACTATGACCAGAGCAACTGGGTGGAGATTTATCCCAGCGAGAGTGTGAGCGCCGATGACCTGAAGGCACTTCTTGAGCAAGAATTCACGCTCTATGGCACCAAGCTCAGCAGTGTGAATCCACGCTTCAAGGCTATTTCTATCAGCAACCAGCACAACACACCAGCCTATACACTCAACCACTTCACACCAGCTCACTTCAACGGCACCTGCTTCCAGCAACGCCGCGGCGACAACGAGTGGTACTTCTTCGTGGAGCCTAAGCCCAACGAACTAGCCGAGATATATTGGTCAATCTACAACGAAGGCGCGTTCTATGCCTACAAGAATGCGGGCTTCGACGGCACCATCGAAGTGGATTGGAGCTACCACGACCCAGGCTACATCGACGAACACATGACTGACAACATTGGCTTCGATCCATCGGCTTGTGGCATCGCTCCCGACCTCACCAACTTTAATGGCTTCAGTGGCTGGCTCGCGATTATCAAGTTTAATGAGACTACCGCTGCACAATATGCCTCGGCCTATGGCGACGACGACATTTCTCCATCGTCGAGCAGGACAGCTAAATATACCGTTTACCCCATCAGGCTCAACGATGACATGGCCACCGCCATCGAGACAATCACCCCCGACAAGGCCAGCGGCATGCGCTCGCTCAAGAGCACACGCTACTACAACATGATGGGTGTCGAGTCGAGCACTCCATTCCAGAGCGTGAACATCATCGTCAAGGAATACACCGACGGCTCTCGCGAGTCATCAAAGGCTATTGTCAGGTAATAATCAGCATCTAGTTTTGGAAACAGCCCAAGCTAGAACACATAACCCAAAAGGCGTCACCGAGTTGACGCCTTTTGTTGTTAATTGCCTTGCGATGCCAACTTAATGTGCAATAAAATGTTTTTTAGATGATAATTTGCTGAATATCTTTTGCATTTCAAAAAAAATGATTACCTTTGCAGGCACAAAATTGAAAGGAGGTTTGTTTCAACCACCACATAGCACTGAATAACAGACATATAACCCACCATCAAAGGCAGCCCACCGCACTGCCTGATTGCTGGCACAATCGCGTGATGATTGAGCCAAGCAGTTGCCATAAAGCGGGAAATCACATTTTTTACAATCTATCAGACTTTAAAAAGTCATCACATCATTGCGCAACTGCCCCACTGGTGGCACAGCGCATGGCGATTGTCGCCACAAATCAAGAAACACATTAATTCACAACTATTTAATACACAACAAAATTATGATTATCGTACCTATCAAAGAAGGCGAGAACATCGAGCGAGCCTTGAAGAAATTTAAGAGAAAAACAGAACGCACTGGCATCATCAAGCAATTACGCCAGCGTCAGCAGTTTGAGAAACCTAGCGTGATCAACCGCAAGAAGATGATGAAAGCTGTTTATGTGCAGCACCTCCACACTACCGAGGAACTCTAATAAGATTACACTTATAAAAGATTAACTCACAGGATTTCTCTTATTACACATTTCTACAGATGACCGATGCCTCGTTGCAACGAGCCACCGGTCATCTAGCTTTTATTATTGACTGAGTCAAGTTTAAAAAATAAAAACACACGACTTAAACGAATTCTATTTCATTTGTAGCTCTTCAGCTAAAGCGTCGAGGACGCTAAATGCCTCGATGAGCTCACACTCTCTCACACGAAGAGCTGCTTCAGCACCTGTGGCGAGCGCAGTGTGCCCAAGGTGGAGTGATGAATGCGGTAGTAGCCAAGTATCATCTCAAGCATCTGGTTGCGCTGCTCTCGCGAGAACTTGAAGAGGTGCATGTTGTCGAATGTCATGCGCGACAACAGCGGTAGCACCTGGGCCTGGTCGGGCGGCAGCGACTTCATTCCCGGCAGTGGCCTCGGGGTGAACACCCCCTCATTCATGTTGAACCAGTAGCCCTCGCGGTAACTGTCGATATCGGGCTGAATGCCAATGAACTGCCCCAAACGATACAGGAAGCAGATGTGAAAATTGGCAACACTGCCTCTCATCTGCTCAAGCCTGATGATGCAACTGCTGATGAAGCTGTAGAGCGTCATGTTCTGTTCCTGCTCTTGTATGGTGTGAGAGAGCAGCTCGCTCACAAACATCGCAATGGCATTCTTCATGGGGTCGCCAAAGATTGACATGAGCATGGCAGTGCGGCGCACATCGTGCAGCGTGCCAAGGTCTCGTCCCGGCTGCAGACGCGCCTCAAACTCTATCAGCGACAGCGGCATGAACATGGCGTTGCGCATGCGCGCGGCATGAGTGGTGCCCTGTCGCACCAGGAAGGCCATCATCCCCATCTTGTCGGTGTAGATGTGGGCAATATTGTGCTTCTCGTTATACTTAATAACGCTAACTACTATGCCATTAAGTTTCTCTTGCATCAGTTGCAGTAATTTCTAGGCAACGAAGTTACAGCAAATTGCGCAAATAAAGCGCAAAAAGCCAAAAAATCTTTGTCTTTTAAAGTTTTATGGAGAATAAATTTTGCCAATTCAAAAATTTGACCTAATTTTGCAGTCGCTTTTGCGAAAAAAGGTTTTTGGCCCATTCGTCTATCGGCTAGGACGCAAGATTTTCATTCTTGAAAGAGCAGTTCGATTCTGCTATGGGCTACTAATAATCAAACAATTAAAATTTTTTACACACACATTATGGCAAACCATAAATCATCTATCAAACGAATCCGTCAAACAAAGACAAGAAACGAGCGTAACCGTTACTACGCTAAGACTATGCGCAACGCCGTTCGCAACCTGCGCAAAATGGAGAACAAAGAGGAAGCTGCTGCTGCTTATAAGAAAGTTTCGGCAATGCTCGACAAGCTCGGTCGCAAGGGCACTATCAGCAAGAACAAAGCTGCCAACCTCAAGAGCAAGCTTGCAAAGCACATTAACAAGCTCGAAGTTGCCTAAAAGCTTCTCTGCTGAGGGTGAGTCACTCTCGGCTTAGAATATTATTCATGAAGATTTTGGCATGTCACACGCCAGGTCTTCACATGATGGCCCATTCGTCTATCGGCTAGGACGCAAGATTTTCATTCTTGAAAGAGCAGTTCGATTCTGCTATGGGCTACATCACAGAGCGTTAAGTCCCAGAACTTAACGCTCTTAACTGCTTTATACCCTTTTCAAAAAGCAATCTCTGGCATCAATGTGGCATCCACCCCCTTGATGCACGGCACTGCTAGCAATTCTTGTCCCAGAGCACCTCCTCTACGTTACTGGCTACGTTGCAGTGGCGAGCGAGGATGAAGAAGAAATCGCTCAGGCGGTTGAGGTAGCGCTGCGCCAGGGGGTTGAGAGGCTTCTGGGCGGCAAGCGTCACCACACGTCGCTCGGCACGGCGGGTGACGGTGCGACAGATGTCGCAGCACACCGAGGCCTGCGTGCCACCAGGCAAGATGAAGCCTCGCATGGGCGGCAGCTGCTCGTCGAGCGCGTCGATCATCGCCTCCACCGCCTTCACATCCTCGTCGCTAAGGCCATAGACTGGCGCCTGAGCATCGTTTTGCTCAGTGGCAAGGTACGCCCCCAGGTTGAAGAGCTTGTTCTGGATGGTGAAGAGCAGCTTCTCCACCGCGGCGTCGGTGCCTTTAATGGCGTGAGCCAGCATGCCAATGTGTGCGTTTAGCTCATCCACTGTGCCGTAGGCCTCAACGCGTGTGTCGTCTTTGGCAACCCGCTGGCCACCAACTAGTGAGGTTGTTCCTTTATCTCCTGTGAGTGTATAGACTTTTGATTTCATAGCTTGTTTATTTTGTTTAATATGTTAATTAGTTCTTGTGAATTGTTGACCAGTATTGAGCTGGCGATTACTGGTGAGCGCGAGAACTGCGACGCGGCAGTGTTGCGCAACTGCTGAGCCATAGCGTCGTACATGCCGTTGTGGTTCACCACAATGACGGGACACTTGCTGCCTCGCCCAACAATGCCCTCAACCATCAGGTGCGAGAGGGTGGAAATCCACTCGTCGATAGTGCCCAGGCCACCAGGCAGCACCACAAACACGTCGCCGTGCTCAATGAGCCTTGACTTGCGGTCGTTGAGGTCGCGGGCCAGCACCAGCTCGGTACACAACGGGTCGGCACGATGCCTGAAAAACTCGGGCACCACGCCCACAATGCTCTGGCAGCCTGCCGAGGCGGCAGCTTGCGCGGTGATGTGCATCAGCCCAGCATTCACGCCGCCATAGACCAGCGCGTGACCGCCCTCCCCTATCCACTTGCCCAGGGCAGTGGCTATCGACGTAATCTCGACTGGGAGGTCTTGATTAGCTGAGCAATAGACTACTATATTCATGATTAAGGGTTAAATGTTAAGTGTTAAGTAGCGACAAGGCGTGCCTTGTCCGTCAGAGTGAACTAATTGGGGACGGTTCTCTTTTAGTTCATTTTTTGGCTTTTGTCTTTTTTGAACTAATTGGGGACGGTTCTCTTTTAGTTCGTTTTTGTGGCATCAGGCGCAGGATCAGTGCCGAGCGGGCGGGGATGTAGAGTTTGAGCCATCCCAGCCCGGCGCTGTCGTAGAGCGGGTCGGGCTGTGTGAGGTGTTTCACCGCCTCATCCACGTTGCCGTAGCCTCCATAGCGTGCATTGTCGCTGTCGATCACGCCATGATACTCACCGGCGGGTGCCAGGAAGCCATAGTCGCTGAACGACTTAACGGGGTTGAAATTGAAGACAAACACCAAGTTGCCACGCATGAAGGCGAGCACCTGGTCGTCGTCCTTGTCCCATAGCTTGCGAATGGGCAGTGCCTGGAAGTTGTGAGTGCCGCCAATGAGGTGCATCACATCGTTGTCCCAGTTGTTGAGGAACTGGTACTTGAGGTCCTCACGATCGACGAGGTCCCACTGGCGCCGCGCATACTTGTAGCTCCAGCCGTTGCCCTCTCGCGGGAAGTCGATCCACTCGGGATGCCCCCACTCATTGCCCATGAAGTTGAGGTAGCCGCCGTTGATAGTGGCGACGGTGACGAGCCTGATGAGCTTGTGCAGAGCCATTCCCCTGCTCACCACAGCGTTGTCGTCACCCCGCATCATGTGCCAGTACATCTCCTTGTCGATGAGCCTGAAGATGATGGTCTTGTCACCCACCAGTGCCTGGTCGTGGCTCTCGGCATAGGAGATTGTCTTCTCGTCGGCACGGCGGTTGGTGAGTTCCCAGAATATTGATGTGGGTTTCCAGTCTTCGTCTTTGTGCTCCTTGATGGTCTTGATCCAGTAGTCGGGAATGCCCATGGCCATGCGATAGTCGAAGCCTATGCCCCCATCCTTTACCTTGCGTGCCAGACCTGGCATGCCACTCATTTCCTCGGCAATGGTGATGGCGTGTGGGTTCACCTCATGGATGAGCTTGTTGGCAAGTGTGAGATAGGTGATGGCATTAGTGTCTTGATTGCCATTGTAGTAGTCCTCATATCCGCCAAAGGCCTGCCCCAGGCCGTGGTTATAGTAGAGCATCGATGTGACCCCGTCGAAGCGGAAGCCGTCAAACTTATACTCTTCGAGCCAGAACTTGCAGTTGCTCAGCAAGAAGTGAAGCACGGCGTTCTTGCCGTAGTCGAAGCACAGCGAGTCCCATGCGGGGTGCTCGCGGCGGCCGTCGCCATAGAAGTAAAGGTCGTAGCTGCCGTCGAAGCGTCCCAGCCCCTCCACCTCGTTTTTCACGGCGTGGGAGTGCACGATGTCCATGATCACGGCAATGCCGCGCGAGTGAGCGTCGTCGATGAGGTGCTTGAGCTCCTCGGGGGTGCCAAAACGGCTCGAGGCGGCATAGAAGCTCGACACATGGTAGCCAAAGGAGCCATAGTAGGGATGCTCCTGGATGGCCATAATCTGGATGGCGTTATAGCCATCGGCAGCGATGCGCGGCAGCACGTTGGTACGGAACTCCTCGTAGGTGCCCACTCCCTCACGGTTTTGCGCCATGCCTATGTGGCACTCATAGATGAGCAGCGGCTTCACGCTAGGCTTGAAGTCCTTTACCTTGAACTCATATTGGTGCTCAGGATTCCACACCTGAGCCGAGAAAATCTTGGTGTTGTCGTCCTGAACCACACGTGTGGCATAGGCCGGGATGCGCTCGCCCTGGCCTCCCTGCCAGTGGATGGAGAGCTTGAAGAGGTCGCCATGCCTCATGCCGCGGCTGGGGAGGGCAAGCTCCCAGTTGCCATTATCGAGAGCGCGCATCTTGTAGGGGGCGCACTCGGTCCAGTTGTTGAAATCGCCAATGACAAAAATCTCGGTAGCGTTAGGTGCCCACTCACGCAGCACCCAGCCCTGAGCGTTGTGGTGCAGCCCGTAGTAGTTATGTGCGTTAGCAAAATCCACCAGCGAGCCATCGCCGCCAGTGAGCTCTTTCTCCTTGTTGAGGAAATCGTTGTGGCGGCCCACTATAGCGTCCTCAAATGGTTCCAGCCAGGGGTCATCCTTGATGATGGAGAGTGTTTTTTTCTTCATAATATTATATATAATGTGTTAGTCGCTTAAAATGCATGGCAAAGTTAAAGCTAATTACTCAAACGCCGCCTTGCTGCGCGCCAAAAAAAACTTGGCACAATGGTTAACCGATTTCATTGGCAAAAATAGTAATTATTGAAGACAAATGCAACGAATTTTGCTGTTTTAGAATTTTTCTGTAATTTTGTAGGCTAAAAACTATTGCAAAAAGAGAAAACATCATTGCGTCATGATGAAAGAAAATACCATCAAGATTTTTGAGGAGAGCTTCCGCAACAACTGGGACCTCCCCGCACTCAGTGACTACAACACCAAGCAAACTCTGACCTACGGCGGCTTTGCCGAGCAGATAGCACGTTTACACCTTATATATAAAGAGTGTGGCATCAAGCCTGGCGACCGCGTGGCGCTCATTGGCAAGAACACCCCCAGCTGGGTGGTAGTGTTCATTGGCACCATTACCTATGGCGCCGTCATAGTTCCCATCCTCCAGGAGTTCAATCCTCGCGATGCCCAGCACATCATCAACCACAGCGAGGCGAGCCTGCTCTATGCCAGCAACGCGATATGGGAGTCGTTTGACTTCGACAACATGCGCCACATACGCGCCGCCATCTCGCTCGACACCGGCAAGCTGCTGGCCCAGAAAGAGGAGGAGACGGTTGACACCGTGCTCGACAATATCGACACCCTCATGCAGCAAGCCTACCCAGGCGGTTTCACCGCTGCCGGCATCAACTACATAGAGCGTGGCAACGATGAGCTCATGGAAATCAACTACACCAGCGGCACCACTGGTTTCAGCAAGGGCGTAATGCTCACCGGCAACAACCTTGCGGGAAACATCGTCTATGGCATCAACTCCCAGCTGCACCGCCGTGGCACCCGCTGCGTGTCGTTCCTGCCACTAGCCCACGCCTACGGCTGCGCCTTCGACATGCTCACACCGCTGGCTGTGGGGTCGCACATCACCCTGCTGGGTCGCATCCCTGCCCCAAAGGTCATTGTCAAGGCTATGCAGGAGATCAAGCCTAACCTGGTGATTTGCGTGCCACTTGTGCTAGAGAAAATCTACAGCAAGATGATAGTGCCCATGATTAGCAAGACCAAGCTGCGCTGGGCTCTGGCAGTGCCCTACCTCGACCGCAAGATTTATGACCGCATTCGCGAGCGCCTCATCGAGGCCTTTGGCGGCGAGTTTGAGGAAGTGATAGTGGGTGGCGCGCCATTTAATGCCGAGGTCGAGGAATTCTTGTATAAGATAAAATTCCCCTTCACCGTGGGCTACGGCATGACCGAGTGCGCACCGCTGGTGAGCCACACCCCCTGGCGCGAGTTTGTGCTTCACAGCGCCGGCCGCGTGCTGCCTGGCATCATGGAGTGTAAAATCCTGAGCGACGACCCTGAGAACACGCCTGGCGAGATTTGCGTCAAGGGCGAGAACGTGATGAAGGGCTATTTCCACAACACCGAGGCCACCGACAAGGTGCTGCACGAGGACGGGTGGCTGCACACTGGCGACATGGGCACGCTCAGCGCCGACGGCACCATCTTCATTCGTGGTCGCCTCAAGACCATGCTCCTGAGTTCTAACGGGCAGAACATCTACCCCGAGGAGATTGAAGCAAAGCTCAACAACATGCTCTATGTGAGCGAGAGCCTAGTCGTGGATCGTGACCACAAACTCGTGGCTCTAATCTATCCCGACTATGACGCCATGGACCGCGACGGTGTGACCCGCGACCAGCTGCCAGCCCACATGGAGACCGTGAAGACCGAGCTCAACAAACTTGTGGCACCCTACGAGCGAGTGTCGCAAATCGAGATTATGGTCAATGAGTTTGAGAAAACACCCAAGCGCAGCATCAAGCGTTTCTTGTACCGATAATTTGCTTACAATTTGTAAGACGTTTTTTTGTGAGAAAATCAGCATTTTTCCAATTTATTATTTTGGCAACAATATTTAACACTATTCCAAATAAAGCAAAATTTCTTTATTTAAATTGCTTATAATGTGTGATTTAAAATTATAAAATTTGGTAATTATTTGTTAATTTATCGATTTTTAGATTTTTTTCTCCAAAAAAAAAATTCAAAAAAGACTTGCATATAAATTTTTTGCTATAAATTTGCACCGTTTTTCGAAACAACCAAAGAAGAAAATTATTTATTGTTTTATTATTTACTTATTAAATTTTTAAGAAATGAAAAAGTTAGTTTTATTAGTTGCTGTTATCGCAAGCGTTTCTATGTTCTCTTGCACTGGTAATGAGGCTAGCAAGAGTGGTTCTGACTCTGCTACTTCTGCCGCTTCTGCTGCTTCTGCTCAACCTCAAACTGAGCAAACAAGTGTTGTTAGCACTCCCGCTGAGGCTACAAGCGCTGCTCCCGTTGTTGAGGAGAACAAGGCTAGCAAGCCTGCTGAGGCTACAAGCGCTGCTCCCGTTGAGGAGGCACAACCCAGCAAGCCAGCTGAGCAGCCTGCAAAATAATTGCAACTCGCTAAAAAACTTTGAAGCTGTTTTCCACGTGCGTGGAGAGCAGCTTTTTTTATTCTGAAAAAAACTAAGCACTCTTGACCTACCATAAAAATGCGTCCTTGAAGGGCGCTTTTTTTTGAGAAAAAATTTTTTTTCAAGAAATGATGCAGTATTTTTGCACCTCGTGTGTTTATAGAGTGCAACAACATGATGCGTGAACGAGATATTAGCCGAGGTTGCAAGCGGGGCGATGCTATTGCTCAGCGGGCACTTTTTGAGCAATACTCCCCACTGCTGATGGCCAAGATTTTCAGATATGTGGGCGATGACGACGATGCCAAAGATGTGCTCCAAGACACCTTCATCAAGGCCCTCACTATGATTGACAACTTCGCATGGGCTGGAGAGGGGTCGTTGCAGGCATGGCTCACACGCATTGCGGTGAACACCTCGCTCAACTTCCTGCGCAGCCGCAAGCGCCTGACACCGTTGAATGTTGACACTCTCGACGACCCGCCCGACCTTGCTGAGGAACCCACGGCGACCGAAGTCAACAGCCTCGACACCAGCACCATCCTAGCGATGGTGGCCGAGCTGCCCGATGGTTACCGCACGGTGTTCAATCTCTACTGCCTCGACGGCTATTCCCACAAAGAGATTGCCGAGCAGCTGGGCATCAACGAGAAATCGTCATCGTCGCAACTGGTAAGAGCTAAAACTCTGCTAGCACACAAAATTAAGAAATACATTAACGAGAACAATATCGACATCTACTATGAGCAACAACATGAATAATAACGACTGGCTCGACGCCTTGAAGCAAAAAGCTCAAGACGCCACCCGAGAGGTTCCCGAGGGGACGTGGGAGGCTATCGCCAAGTCGGTCGCCAAGCAAGCAGCGCCAGCGCCAGCAGCGAAGGTAGCACCTCGCATGTGGTGGAAAGCGGCGGCGGCCGCAGCTGTTGTTGCCATAGTAGCCACCACGGGATACTACCTGCTCAACAACAAGCCTGCCATCAGCGACCAGCTGGCAACACCCCTAGCTGGCAACAATTCCCCCTCGGCAGGTGATGACACCCCTAGCGCCAGCGACAATCAGCGACAACCTGCCGTCATCGACGAGCCGCTGCTTGCCCAGGACAACAGCACCCTGTCGCAACCCTCAGCAACCGTGCCACCCGTTTATGACAGAGTGCCACGGCATGGCCACGGCAGCAGCCCCAGCACTCGCCCCGTCAGCACCGAGGAGACCGAGATCATCAACAACGAGCTGCTCACAGCCAACTTCAACGAGCCTATCGACCTGGCCGACTATCCTAACGAGTTTGACCCCGAGAACTACTACTACGACATCGAGACCATGCTTGCTCTCGAGGAGCTTTACAACCAGTATGACAACGCCATGAACCAGGATGCCATGGAGCCGTGGAAGAGCTACACCGACAGCACCTATCAGCAATATCTCGTCTATGACGCCAACGCCCGGCGGGCAGCGCGCGAGAAGATGGCTCTCACCAAGCCTGGCAAGAAGTCGTCGATGCTCGTGGCAGCCTATGGCAATGGCATGCTCTCGACCGACCGCAACAGCACCGTGAGCGGCTCGTCGGCACCGATGCTGGTGCCACCACCCTCATCACAACCGGGCATGATGCTCGCTCCGGCAGCGCCTGGCACCAGTCCCAGCGTGGCGCCACCCGTCAACTACGACTACCACCATCACATGCCACTCACCTTTGGCCTCACCTTCAACAAGCGCATCGTGGGCAACCTCTACGGCAATGTGGGCCTCAACTTCACCTTAATGTCAAGCGACGTCACGCCCGACAATGGCGGCAGCACGTTTAAGCAGAACATCAAGCTCATAGGGCTGCCCTTTGGCGTGAGGTGGAACTTCTGGCGATACAAGGGTCTCTCCACCTTCGTGGGTGCCGAGGGAATGGTAGAGCGCGTGGTTGACGCCTCATTTGGCAAGGACGATGTCACCATCAAGCGACTGCAATGGTCGGCTCACGCCATTGCCAGCGTGCAGTACAACTTCACCAAGCATGTGGGCATCTACGTCGAGCCCAAGCTCTCGCACTACATCACCACATTGCCCCTCAACACCCTGCGCAACGAACACCCCTTCAACTTCAACTTGCAGATGGGCTTATCGATAGATTTCTAAAAAAACGTTAAAAAGCATCCCTGCGATGCAGTATTTCATTATATGCCGTGTTTAGAGGGCAAAATGAGAGATTTAATCCATAGCTTTTTTCATGACAGAAAAAGATAAAGCACACCGCAAGGTTAATTACGATGGTTATATTATTTTTTTGAAATCACACACTCTTAGTTTTTTTGATTTAGAATAACTTCATTTTACTCTTTTTATTTGCAATAGTATTGAGGCCGAGTTGAATTTGTGGTAAATTCCTCGGTCTCACCGTTTTGATGGATAGAACATGGAATCGTCTTGTTAATATTCCACTTGGCTCGACTTGTTGCGCCAGTACTCGGCTTGCGTCTCATCAACGTCCACCCCCCAGCCATAGGTGTAGCAGTCGGCCAGCGCCAGCTGTGCTGCCAGGTGCCCCTGGGTAGCTGCCATGCGAAACCACTCGACGGCAAACTTGTGATCGGCATCGGTTCCCACGCCTTTAAGATACATCATTCCAAGCTGATACTGCGCCTCGGAGTCGCCCTTATAGGCGCGCACTCTGAGTGAAGGCACGCTGTCATCATCGCCAGAGCTTGTGGTCTCCAGCGGCGTGTTGTAGTCACTATCGATATAGGTGACATCGGCTGGGCTGATGGCTTGCGGCATCTCGTCGGTGGGCTGCTCGCCATAATACTCATGGAGGATGAGGTTGCCCTTGCGCATAGTCCAGTCGCCAAGCAGGTCAATGACGTTGAGTCCTAGCAGCAGCGGCGCCTTTTGCGAGACGGCAATTATGGCCTCAACATTTTTCAACAATCTGTTTCCCACCTTCACCTGCTTGAGAATGACGGTGGCGTTGTTGTCAACCACGCCATTGGCATTGCGCGTTTGTGTGGTGCCCTTGAAATCGTTACGCGTGAGGGCGCGCTTGGCCAGCAGCTCGTTGGCCAGCTCTTGCGAGAGGCTCATCTTGGCGGCCCCCGTGTCGAAGATGAAATCTTTTTTCACGCCATTTATCACGCACGGCACATAATACACCCCACTCTTGCGTTTCATTTTCACGATATGGTCGGCAGCCACAGCATTTAGCATCACTGCCACTACTAGAATCAGCAGCACGGCAAGCCTCCTGTATTTGTCAGTAAGATGATGATAACTAAAATTCATATTTCTGTGTTGTTGAATGTACAAAATTATCACATTTTTTCCACTCATGCAAGGCATTGCCATAAAAGTTGAGAAAAACAGGACAAAAACGCAAACGTTTGCACCTTTTTTGACACAATATATAATGAATTATAATAAAAGGTTTTCGCTATTTTCAGTAAATTTGCTTGCCCAAATAGCCAAACATAAATTCTAAACTATAACAACATGAAAAAATTCTATCTATCATTAGCATCACTGGTCATTGCCATCAGCGCAATGGCGCAGGGATGGCCAGCCAACTATGGCGGCATAATGCTGCAAGGGTTCTACTGGGACAGCTACGACTACACCAAGTGGGACAACCTCACAGCACGCAGCGAGGAGCTAGGCTCGATTTTCGACCTCATCTGGGTTCCTAACTCGGCCATGACGCGCGGCGGCAACACTGCACAGACCATGGGCTACATGCCCTACTTGTGGTTGCGTCACACCACCGTCTTTGGCGGTCAGAGCAAGCTCGTGAACATGATTCAGACCTACGGGGCCATGGGCACAGGCATCATCGAGGATGTGGTGCTCAACCACAAGGATGCCCGCTCTCAAAACGGCGATGGATACCTCAGTTTCATCGATGAGACGGCAGGCACCTATAGCATCACTTGGGACAACGAGAACTACACCGGCATCGTGAGCAACGACGACGTGGAAGGCGGTGGTGGCAACCCCGACACTGGCGAGGGCTTTAGCGGTGCGCGCGACCTGGACCACACCAATGCCCGCGTGCAGCAAAACTGCATCACCTATCAGCGCTTTCTGCTCGACTCGCTGGGATATGTGGGTTTCCGTCTCGACATGACCAAGGGTTATGCGCCGCAATACACCGGCAAGTATAACGCTGCCACCAACCCCATCTTCTCGGTGGGAGAGTATTTCGACGGCAACACCGACCTCTTGAAGCAGTGGATTAACGGAACGGCCGTAAATGGAGTAATCCAAAGCGGCACCTTCGACTTCGCTCTGAAGTTTGCCATCAACGACGCCTTTGGCGGCGGTGACTGGAATCGCCTCGACATGTCAGGCCTTATTGCCGACGACAACTACAAGCGCTATGCCGTGACCTTCGTCGATAACCACGACACTAACGAGGACCACAACAAGTGCGGTGGCAACATTGAGGCCGCTAACGCCTTCATCCTTGCCATGCCTGGCACGCCGTGCATCTTCAGCAAGCATTACGAGGAATATAAGGCCGCTATCACTAACATGATCAAGGGTCGCCGCGCCTGCGGCATCACCAACATGAGCGGCTGCACTAGCTCTAAGGTGAACGGTGGCATCATCTTCACCACCACTGGCTCGGTGGGCAGCGCTATGGTGCGCCTGGGAGCGGCAGCCTCGAGCAACCCAGGTGCTGCAGAGTGGCAACTTGTGCAGAAGGGCACTAACTATGCCTTCTACATCACTAAGGGCATCGACTGGCAGAACAGCGAGAAAATAGGCAAAATAGTGGGATATCCCGTTATTGACAAGCCCAGTGGCGTGTATGCCAACTCTGTGTCAGTAAAAATCAAGCCCTCGATGGCAAGCACCACCCTGGTATATACTACCGACGGCACTAACCCCACCCCCGAGAGCACACCAATCACTGGCTCTACCACGCTCACCTTCACCGAGACCACCACTCTCAAGGTGGGAGCCCTCATGGAAGGCGAGGTGAGTGGCATCGTCACCCGCAACTACATCATTGGCGATGCCGACCCTAACAGCATCACCGTCTTTGTCAAGGCCGACTCTCCCTACCTCTATGCCTGGGACGAGAATGGCACAGCACTCAATGGCGAGTGGCCAGGCAACAAAATGACACTCAAGCGCACCATTGGCGGCGTGGAGTTCTTCTACAAAACCTTCCCAAAATCTAGCGCAGACTACAGCATCAACTTCCTGCTCAACGATGGCAACGGCGACGAGAGCAAGACGCAAGACATCACTGCTGTGGCTGGCGACGTCTTCTACACCTATAGCAACAACGAGGCGCGCGACCTGAGCAACATCTACCTTGCCGAGCTCTACAACCCGTTTGTGTGCATTGACAAGGCCAGCGGCGACCTGCCTGCCAACAAGCACGTCTATCTTAACGCCAGCTATGCCGACGCAAAGATTGTATATACCACCGATGGCAGCGAGCCCACAGCGGCAAGCCAGCAGGCTACCGGCAGCAAGGAGCTCGCGTTCACCACAGTGGGCCAAGAAGTGACCGTGAAGGCAGGACTGCTCGTTGGCAACCAAGTGAAGGGCGTCGTCACTCGCGACTACAAAGTGGTTGCTGCCACTAGTGGCGGCAGCGGCAACACCAGCGAGGGTGTCACCATCTACTGCAAGGCTACAAGTGCTCCCTACCTGTACTCTTGGGAGGACAGTGGCACGCAGCACAACGGCGACTGGCCTGGCACCAAGATGACCACCAGCACGACCATCGACGGCGTGAAGTGGTGGACCTACACCTATGACGTGAAGCCCATCAACATCATCTTCAACGACGGCAATGGAGCGCAGACTGCCGACATAAAAGGCCTCACTAGCGACAGCTACTTTGAGTATAACGGCTCGAACAGTGCCACCAACGTCACAGCTCAGCATGTAGATATGAGCGGCGCCGACATACCATCGTGCGCCACATGGATTAACGGCTCTCAGTTCATCTACTTCGAGGCAAGCAGCTATTATGAGCCATACGCTTGGGTTTGGAACACCGCTGGCGCCAACTTCACTGGCAATGTGTGGCCTGGTGAGGGACTCATCGATGTGGCTGGCGTAGCGCCTAGCGGCAAGAACATCTACCGCTGGACTACCAGCCGCCAGGATGAGCCCACAGGACTGCTTTTCAGCAACTATGGCGCGCCACAAACCAGCGACTTTGCCTTTGTCAACGGCGGCTATTACACCGAGAGCGGCCTCATGGGAGTTATCGAGAACAAGCCAGCAGTAGCTGGCGACGTTAACGGCGACGGAGTAGTCACAGCAGCCGACATCACCGCCATCTACGATGTGCTGCTCGGTGTCAACTACAAATATGAAGACACTGCCGACATCACTGGCGACGGAGTGGTCACTGCAGCCGACATCACTGCAGCCTACGACATCATGCTGGGAGGAAACTAGCACTTCGCGCAGCACAGATTAGTGCAAAACTAAAGAATGAGACTCAGAACACCTCTGGGTCTCATTCTCTGTTTTTCCCTACCTCAATGGGCACGACACTCGCACATTATACATTCCGCTTTGTGCATTATGCATTGCATTGTAAATTATGCATTGTGGATTATGAATTATGCATTGTGAATTATGCATTGTGAATTATGAATTGTGAATTATGAATTGTGCATTATTTTAAAGCGAGGCCAGTGAGTCGGTGTGCAGCGCGAAGGCTTCGGCCACCGAGCAATGGCTCTCGATGCCGCGGAAGCGCTCCATGGGCACATGCCACCCCTCGAAGATGGGCTCTAGCTGCTGGCTCACATGGCTGTAGCAGGCCTTGTGCTTGCGCTCGAGCACGCTGCCAATGTTCACCCAGTGCGTGGGGTGGAACATCTGCGTTTGGTCTCCGGTCATCACCTCAAAGTAGTAGAGCTGGAAGCTGCGGTCCATCCGTCGCCAGGCATCGAGCACCAGCATGCCACACACGGCATGGTCGCGGTGCGAGTCGATGGGCCAGTGGGTGAGCACCACATCGGGGTTCTCACGCTCAATAAGAGCGCGCATCTCCTGGTAGCGTTCCTGATTGACCTGAGTGTTGCCGTCAACCTGATTCATAAAGATGTAACGAGCACCTGTAATCTCGCAAGCCTTCTTGCACTCCTCCACCCTTATTGCCGCTGCCTCGTCATGGCTCTTGCCAGGGATGCCTGCCTCACCACGGGTGAGATAGACGCACACCACCTCGTGCCCGGCATCGGCCAGAAGGCACATCGTGCCTCCACAGCCCGTCTCTGGGTCATCGGGGTGGGCTCCAATCACGAGCACCTTGCGTCGCCGCGTGTCAATAATCTTGCCGCTATCACTCGCTGCCGACGGCAGTCCAAGCACGGTTGCACCCAGTGCTGCAATGCCAGTTTTCTTAATCATTTCTCGTCGATTCATTTCTTGAAAAGATATTAAATGGTTTCCTCTACAAAAGTAGTAAAAAAATAAATGCAATTCACATAAAGTTCACTAAATCTTGAACTAAATGTTTGCATATCTCATGAGTTTTGATGAAATCTGCATATAAGTTGTGCATAACCGTCATTTTGACACACTCACTCTTTTTTATGACACTCAAACAACGAGAAAATAATAAAAATCAAGAAAATAAAAGTCAATTATGGAAAATGCGTACTTTTTTCTTGGATTTTGCCATAATTATTTATTTTTCTCAAGTTTTTTGTTTATATTTGCAATCTAGAACAATAAGCTAAAAAACAGAACGGACGAGAAGGGCCTCGTTACTACAAAAAACTCACAACTGACAACTCACAACTCAAAACTATAATATTATGAAAAAGATTTTACTATTACTTGTGGCACTGCTTGCCACAACAACTATGTGGGCCGAGGACTTCATCTCCAGTGTGATGGTTATAGGCGGCTCTAAAAGTGTGGTCAATAACTTGAAGGACACCTACACGTCTCAGGGTTGGACGGTTATTGACCAGGATCTGAACGCCGGTTGCGGCTCAAGCAGCGACTACATCTATCTGCTCTACAAGACGGCGAGCAACGAGAACAATGATGTCGGCTTTATCACTGGCTTCTACATCAGCGACGCCAGTGGCACCGCCCCCGACAATGTCACGCACGACGGGCACACCTACACTCTTGTTGACTATGATGGCAGCGACTATTTCAGGAACAACAAGGGAGACTTGAACAGCCATTGTGGCTCAAGCAGTGCCACTATCCATCTCTACTACACTAGGGACAACGATGAGTATTACAGTTCCACGGCTGTGAATTCTATCTCCTTCAACGACACTCAGAGTGGCGCTGTAGGTGTGAATGGCGGCACCACGGGCTATGATCTCAACACCGGCTGCGGCTCCAGCAGCGACTACATCTACATGCATGCCGGCACGGGCAATAAGGGATGGGTAATCAGCATGAACTCAAACCATACCCAATGCACTATCACGGGGTATCAGGGCACTAAGAATAACAAGACAACAGTCTATATACCCAACTACATAGACGGCGCACCGGTAACCGGCTTCTCGGGCTCGGTTTTCAGCGGGTTCACCAACCTTGAGACAATGTTTTTTTATGAAAACACCCAAGTCACCCAAATGGCGTCGATGCAAGGATGCTCTAAGTTCTACAATGTTAAAACAGGTAATAAGAATCACCAAACTCCGTCTTCGATGACAAGCATCCCGGCTTCAGCGTTTGTGGGCACAGACCTTAGGAATGTCACGCTCACGTCGGTCACCAACGTCGGGAGCAATGCTTTCGCTGGAAGCACAGTGCTAAACAGTGTAGTGTTTAATCAATCAGACGTTACTATAGGTGATGGCGCTTTTTCTTACATAGTAAGAGAAGGCGGTACCATGTGCCAAGTCACTTATCCAGGCTCTATTAATGCCTGGAGCCCCAGTAAGTACATGTATTCGCCAAGTTTGGTTGTCAATGGCGGAAGCGGCAGCAACACATGGTCTTGCGGCTGGTGTGGCGGAAGTTCCTCAAGCAGCTATAACCGCCTCTACTGGACACTCAATGCTGCCGGGCAACTGAAAATAGACTGTGCCGACAACAATTGGTCTAATCATCCCTCCGAACAGGTCATAGTTTACAAAGGCTGGACTAAGAATCTTGTGAAATCGCTCACTTTAGAGCATGTTTACTCTTTAGGAGTTATGGAATTCACTAACCATGCCAATCTAAAGAATGTGTACATCAACCCCACTTTGCACTCTATAGGCAGTGACGCGTTCTCGGGTTGTAGTTCTTTGACCGATATTTGGTTCAACGGCACACTGTCACAATGGGAAGCCGTTGACAAGGGAGGCAACTGGAATCCCAGCGCCGCCACCGAGCATTGGCGCTGCACGGTCACTTTCAACGCCAACGGTCACGGCACCGCTCCTGCCTCACAGACCCTCTGGAGCAACTATGACAGGGCCACTGCTCCAACGGCTCCAACTGCCAATGGTTGCATCTTCCAGGGCTGGTACACCGAGGCGGCCTGCACCAATCAATGGGACTTCAACACAGTGGTCACTGGCGACATGACGCTCTATGCCAAATGGGCGATGCGCTACACCTACAACAGCGAGACCGGTGAGCTGACCCTAAACTGGGGCGAGTTCAACAAGGACAACAAGTGGGGCAACGAGGTGCCAGCCTCGGCAGTCACGAGCGTCACCGCCACCAGCCAGGTAAGCTTCACCGGCGACTGCTCACAGCTGTTCAGTAACTTCACCAATTGCACTAGCATGGATCTGAACAGTGTCAACACCAGCAATGCCACCAACATGAGCGCTATGTTCAGTGGTTGCCTTAGCCTCACCTCGCTATACATCTCAAGCTGGAACACCAGCAACGTTAACAACATGGGCATAATGTTTCAAACTTGCGCGAGCCTCACCTCGCTCGACATCTCGGGATGGGACACTGGCAAAGCCATTATTATGAACAATATGTTCACTAATTGCTCAAGCCTCACTTCGCTCAACCTATCGGGCTGGAATATAGCTCCTGGATGCAGCATGGGCATGATGTTCCAATTTTGCACAAATCTCACCTCGCTCGACCTCTCGGGGTGGAACATACACATGGTTTCTAATATGTCGGGCATGTTTTCAGAATGCTCTTCGCTCAAATCGGTCAACCTCTCGGGCTGGGTCATTTACGGGGGGAGTATTTCCTATATGTTCCAAGATTGCAATCAACTCACCACCATCTACACGACTACAAGCTGGTATACCGGGAATGTTGATTATTCATCAGGCATGTTTAGCGGTTGCACAAAACTGGTGGGCGGCATGGGCACCACCTACGATGAAAACCACACCGATAAGGAATATGCCCGCATCGACCACGGCGCAGAGCAACCGGGCTATTTCACGGGTGTGTTTAAGCTCATCCTGCCCGAAGATGTGACCACCTCGGCAACCCCTGTCTGCACAATTGGCGACTCTATCTACTACACCGCTGGTACCGCTGTTACGCTCACTTTCAACGGCAATGTGCCCGAGGGCCAAGAGGTTGTCTATAGCGTGAACGGGACCGCCATCGAGGGCAACACATTCGAGATGCCATTAAATGATGCCACCGTGACCGTTGAGCTTCAGGAGCTGCGCTACACCTACGACAGCGCGACCGGTGCACTGACGCTTCTTAGGGGTGAGTTCAACAAAGACAACAAGTGGGGCAACGATGTGCCAGCCACGGCCGTCAAGAGCGTGACCGCCACCAGTGAAGTGAGCTTCACGGGCGACTGCTCGCAGCTGTTCTATAACTTTGAATCTTGTGAGAGAATGGACTTGAATCATGTAAACACCAGTGCGATGACGAGTGCATGCGAAATGTTTATGCAATGCGAAGCCTTAACCACGCTCAACATCTCAAGCTGGAACACTAGCGCTGTTACCAATATGAGCAGTATGTTCTACTATTGTTCAAGCATGAAGTCATTTGATATCTCGGGTTGGAACACCGCCAGTGTCACCAGCATGGAAAGCATGTTCTCATATTGCACTTCCTTGACTTCGCTCAACATCTCAAGCTGGAACACCAGCGCTGTTACCAACATGACTGGCATGTTCTTCTATTGTTCAAGCATGAAGTCATTCGATATCTCGGGCTGGAATACCGCCAGTGTCACCAGCATGGAAAGCATGTTCTCATTTTGCGATTCCTTGACTTCGCTCGACCTCTCGGTTTGGAACATGGGCAATGTCACCAACTTGAGTGAGATGTTCTACTATTGCTCAAGCATGACGTCAATCAATATCTCGGGCTGGAATACCACCAATGTCACCAACATGAGCGGTATGTTCGAAAACTGTACTGGTCTTACCACACTCGACCTCTCGGGCTGGGACACTGGCAATGTCACCAGCATGTACGAAATGTTCAGTGCCTGCTCAAACTTGACCACCATCTATGTTGGCGCCGATTGGAGCACCGAGAAAGTTACTAGGTCAGGGTTTATGTTCGATGGCTGCACATCGCTGGTGGGCGGTATGGGCACGACCTATGACATGTACCACACAAATAAGGAATATGCCCACATCGACGGCGGTTCGGCCAACCCCGGCTACTTAAGCGCCAAGACGCCGCGCTACACCTACGACAGCACCACGGGCGCCCTTTCGCTCAACTGGGGCACATTCAACAAGGACGATAAATGGGGCAGCGAGGTGATTGCCAATGACGTCACGAGCGTCACCGCCACCAGCGATGTGAGCTTCACGGGCGACTGCTCGGAGTTGTTCAAAGGCTTCAGCAATTGCACAAGCATGGACTTGAATAATGTCAATACCAGCAGTGTCACCAACATGAGCAATATGTTCGAAAACTGCTCAAGCTTGACTTCGCTCGACCTCTCGAACTGGAATACTGACGATGTGAATATCTTGAACAATATGTTCAAGTCATGCACGAGCCTGCGTAATGTTGACGTTTCGAACTTCAACACCTCTATGGTTTACACAATGTACTCCATGTTCGAAGGCTGCTCAAGTCTCGTAAGGCTCGACCTCTCGGGTTGGGACACCCGCAATGGCACAGATATGAGTAGGATGTTCTGTGGCTGTTCAAAACTGAGAACTATCTATGTCGGTGGAGGATGGACCACACAGATTGCCTTGAGCTCCAATAGCATGTTCTACGGCTGCACCTCGCTGGTGGGCGGCATGGGCACAACCTATGACCCCAGCCACATCGATAAGGAATATGCCCACATCGACGGCGGCCCCGACAACCCAGGCTACTTCACCGACACGAATGCAGTGGTGGTTGTTCCTGGCGACGTGGACGGCGACGGTGAGGTGACTACAGTAGATATCACTTGCATCTACAACTACTTGCTCAATGGCGACGAGACGTTCATCGACACCAGCGACGTGGACGGCGACGGCTACATCACTTCAGTTGATATCACCTTCATCTACAACATCCTGCTAGGAAATTAGTCAATGCATAATGAATCATTGTGCACAATTAACGTCGCCAACTTCTTTGGCGGCGTTTTTTATTATTAAAGGGAGGTGGGGAACATCTAAACACTAAACTCTAACCTTTAAACTTCAAAATCTTGATTTCGACCACCGACTTTGCAAACGTTTTCACATTTTATTCTACATTATTATATCAATTATTTGTCAATAATAGTGTCATTATTAGTAATTTTACTCACTAGAAAAATGAATCAATAATATAAATGCAATTATGAAACTTTTTTTCAATCTTGACTATCAAACTATCTTTGGAGAGGAGATTGTGCTGCACATCGACGACAGCGAGCTCGACTTCCTGGACCGAGCCCACAAGATGACCACTACCGACGGGCGACGCTGGACCTGCGAGGTGTCTTATCCTGGGGTGAGCGGACGCCACATCGACTACTACTACAGCGTGAACCGTGGCGACGAGCAGATGCGACAGGAGTGGCTCACAGTGCCTCACCGCCTCATCTTCTCGTGTGCCAAAGCCAAGCGCTACACCATCTATGACCACTGGCTCGACATGCCCGAGGACAGCTACCTCTACAGCAGCGCCTTCACCGACTGCCTTGCCGAGCGACCCGTGAGCAAGCTCACCAGCACCAGCTTTGGCAAGACTGCCATTATCAACGTGCGCGCGCCACAGCTGGCTGGCAACCAGCGCCTGCTGCTCTGCGGCGAGGGCCCGGCCCTGGGCGACTGGAGTGCTAAGCGCGGCCTGGAGATGACCGAGACCACCCACAACCAGTGGACCATCAAGCTCAACACCTCTAAGCTCGCCACTGCACGCATCGTCTTTAAGTTTGTTGCTATCGACGACAAGGGTGCCATCTGCTGGGAGGAGTGCGACAACCGCAGCATCGAGCTGCCCGACCTTGCCACTGGCGAAGTGGTGTGCTACGAGTTGGCTCAGGCCACCTTCCCACTGCCCGCCTGGCGTATCGCCGGCACCGTGATACCCATTTTCTCGATGCGCAGCAAGCAGAGCTGCGGCGTGGGCGACTTTGGCGACCTCAAGAAGATGATCGACTGGATGGAGCGCACTGGTCAGCGTGCCCTGCAGGTGCTCCCTATCAACGACACCACCATCACCAAGACGTGGACCGACAGCTATCCCTACAACAGCATCTCGATCTATGCCCTTCACCCCATGTATGTGGACCTGCGCCAGCTCCCCGCCCTCAAGGACGTGGAGAAGATGAAGGACTATTTGGCCCAAGGCAAGGAGCTCAATGCTCTGCCACAGATCGACTATGAGCGTGTCAATAATCTCAAGCTCTCTTACCTGCGCGACGTGTGGGCTCAAGATGGTGAAAAGATTGTAAAAAGCAACGCCTACAAGAACTTCTATAACGCTAACAAGCGCTGGCTCGTGCCTTACGCTGCCTTCTGCGTGCTGCGCGACAAGTATGGCACAGCATGCTTCAAGGACTGGCCCAACCACCGCCAGTTCACACCATCGCTCAAGAAGAGCGTGGAAGACCCTGCCACCGACATGGGCCGCGAGGCAGCCTTCTGGATGTTTGTGCAGTTTGAACTGAGCCAGCAGATGAAGGCGGCTCACGACTATGCCCGCAGCAAGCACGTCATTCTCAAGGGCGACATCCCCATCGGCATCAGCCCCAACGGCTGCGACGCCTGGGTAGAGCCTAAATACTTCAACATGAACGGCCAGGCTGGTGCGCCACCCGACGCCTTCAGCGCCGACGGCCAGAACTGGGGCTTCCCCACCTACAACTGGGACGAGATGCTCAAGGACGGCTGCCAGTGGTGGGTGCGCCGCTTCCAGAACATGAGCGAGTATTTCGACGCTTACCGCATCGACCATGTGCTGGGCTTCTTCCGCATCTGGGAGATTCCCATCAGTTCGGTGCAGGGCTTGCTGGGACAGTTCTCGCCCGCTCTGGGCATGACCCGCGAGGAGGTAGAGGGCTACGGACTGCACTGGCAGGAAGAGTTCTTCACCGAGCCTTTCATCGCCGACTGGATCATAGACCGCGTCTTCGGGCCTCACGCCCAGCGTGTGCGCGACACCTTCTTGCAGCACTCTCACGACGACATCTGGAAGATGCGCCCCGAGTTCGACACTCAGCGCAAAGTGGAAGCCGCCTTTGCTGGCAAGACTAGCGACGACGACAAGTGGGTGCGCGACGGCCTGTTCTCGCTCATCAACAACGTGCTCTTCGTGCGTGACCGCAAAGACCCCAACAAGTTCCACCCACGCATCACCGCACAGCTGGCACTCATCTATGAGGCCTTGTGGGATAATGACAAGGAGGCCTTTAACCGCCTCTACAACGACTACTACTACCGTCGCAACAACCGCTTCTGGTATCACGAGGCCATGAAGAAGCTGCCGCGCCTGGTTCAGGCCACACGCATGCTCGTGTGTGCCGAGGACCTAGGCATGGTGCCCGACTGCGTGCCCTGGGTGATGAATGAGCTCAAGATTCTGAGCCTCGAGATTCAGTCGATGCCTAAGGACAACAAGCTCAAGTTTGGCAACCTGCAGAGCAACCCCTACCGCTCGGTGAGCACCATCAGCACCCACGACATGAGCACCCTGCGACAGTGGTGGGACGAGGACTGGCAGCTCTCACAAGAATACTACAACGAGGTGATGTGGAAGTCGGGACCTGCTCCCCATCCACTGCCCGGATGGCTGGCTCGCGACATCGTTGCCCAGCACCTCTACTGCCCATCGATGCTGTGCTTGCTGAGCCTGCAAGACTGGCTGTCGATTGACGAGGAGCTGCGACTGCCCGATGCCAATGCCGAGCGCATCAATGTGCCTGCCAACCCCCGCCACTACTGGCGCTACCGCATGCACATGACCATCGAGGACCTGATGGAGAACAGCGAGTTTAACGCAAAGGTTAAGCAACTCATCACGCAAAGCTATCGTTAATCATTAAGAAGTTCTAGAATTTCTGGAGTGTATAGATTTTCTAGAACTTCTAGTTTGAATAAAAGCAACCTAACACGCATCACAATCAACATGAAAACCAAGATATTGACAACCTTCGTAGCGCTCCTTGCCATGCTCACGGCAAGTGCCCAGCAAGTGCTCTCGCCCAATGGCAACGTGCAGGTGATTTTTGAACTTGACAATGCCGGACAGCCCACTTACCACATGCTCTACAAGGGCAAAATGGTGATAAAGCCCAGCCACTTAGGTTTTGAGCTTGCGCCCGACAAGCACGCCAGCAAGGGCATGAATGAGACCAACCTGCTCGACGGATTTAAAGTGACCAGCTCGCAGGTGACGTCGCACGACGACACCTGGACTCCCGTGTGGGGCCAGTACAAGACCATCCGCAACAACTACAACGAGCTCGCCGTGGATCTCTATCAGCAGAGTGCTAACCGCAAGATGATTGTCCGCTTCCGCGTCTATGACGACGGCATGGGATTTCGCTACGAGTTCCCTTTGCAAAAGGACCTCAACTACTTCATCATCAAGGAGGAGAAAAGCGAGTTTGCCATGACAGGTAACCACCGCGCGTGGTGGATTGCCGGCGACTACGACACTCAGGAATATCCCGTTCAGGTGACACGCCTGAGCGACATTCGCAGCCGCATCACCGCGTGCGCACGATGGGATGACCCCAAGGGCGTGGGCCAGCGACGCACCGACTACACCGAGGACCGCATGCGCGATGCCGTGGTGTGGGACAACGCCTCGCAAACGGTGTTCTCGCCCACTGGCGTGCAAACCTCGCTCCAGCTAAAGACCGACGACGGCATCTATCTTAACCTGCATGAGGCAGCGCTGGTCAACTACGGCGCTATGCACCTCAACCTCGACGACAAGAACATGGTGTTCACATCGTGGATCACCCCCGACGCCACTGGCTACAAGGGCTGCATGCAGGCCCCTTGCCACACTCCCTGGCGCACCGTGATGGTGAGCGACGATGCCCGCGACATGCTCGCATCGAGCCTCATCCTCAACCTCAACGAGCCTTGCAAAATTGAGGACACCAGCTGGATACACCCCACCAAATACTGCGGCGTGTGGTGGGAGATGATTGTGGGGCATGGCGCTTGGAACTACACCGACGAGTTCCCCAGCGTGAAACTTGGCCAGACCGACTACTCCAAAGCTAAACCCAACGGTCGCCACCGCGCCAACACCCAGGAGGTGAAGCGATACATCGACTTTGCCGCCAACAACGGCCTCGACCAAGTGCTCGTGGAGGGATGGAACATTGGTTGGGAAGACTGGGCTTGCATGTGGAAGGCCGACGTCTTCGACTTCGTGACGCCCTACCCCGACTTCGACATCAAGTATCTCAACGACTATGCCCACAGCCGTGGCGTGAAGCTGATGATGCACCACGAGACCAGCTCGAGCGTCATCAACTATGAGCGCCACCTCGAGAAAGCTTATCAACTCATGAACGACTACGGCTACGACGCCGTCAAGAGCGGCTATGTGGGCGACATCATCCCGCGTGGCGACTACCACTACAGCCAGTCGATGAACAATCACTACCTCTATGTGCTCGAGGAGGCTGCCAAGCATCACATCATGGTCAACGCCCATGAAGCCACTCGCCCAACGGGACTGTGCCGCACCTGGCCCAACCTCGTGGGCAACGAGAGCGCCCGCGGCACCGAGTATGAGGCTTTCTACGGCAGCAACCCCAACCACACCGTGATACTGCCCTTCACACGCTTCCAGGGCGGCCCCATGGACTACACTCCTGGCGTGCTCGAGACTCGCCTTGAGAACTGGAGCGACAACAAGCACATCGTCCACACCACCGTGGTGGGACAGCTGGCACTCTATGTGGTGATGTGCAGCCCATTGCAGATGGCTGCCGACCTGCCACAGAACTACGAGAAATATATGGATGCCTTCCAGTTCATTCGCGACGTGGCACTCGACTGGGACGACAGCCGCTACATCGATGCCGAGCCTGGCGAGTACATCACCGTGGCACGCAAAGCCAAGGGCACCGACAACTGGTTCCTGGGCGGCAAGTGCAACGAGAAGGGGCACAAGGTGGATGTCAAGCTCGACTTCCTCGACAAGGGGCGCAAATATGAGGCCACCATCTATGCCGATGCCAAGGACGCTCACTACGAGAGCAATCCCGCCGCCTACGTTATCACCAAGAAAATCGTGAAGCAAGGCGACGTGCTCAAGATGACCGAGGCTCCAGGCGGCGGCTTCGCAATCTCTTTAAGGGCAATTTAAACTAAGATTATCGATTACTCGACTACTCGATTACTCGACTACTCGATTACTCGACTACTCGACCACTCGATTATTCGACCACTCGATTACTCGAGCTTTCGATTAATAATAATAACAACAATGAAAAAAAAACTATTATCAGCAATAATCGCTTTGACCATGGCTACAGCAAGCGCTCGCGACTATAACTTCAACGAGATGACCTACTCGCCACGGGCCACGGAGTTCTTGCTCAACACCAACGATGACGCGCAGGGCGTGACGCTGCGCATCTACGATGCCGGCAAAGACGGCAAGGTGCTCAAGAAGGTGGAGATGAAGCGCGACAAGAACATCGCCGGCGAGTGGCACGCCACCATCAAGGGCGACCTCAAGGGACGTTTCTACACCTTCGACGTGAAATATAATGGCAAGTATATGGGTGAGAACCCCGGCATCTTTGCCAAGGCAGTGGGTGTGAACGGCCGTCGCGGCGCCATCATCGACATGGCCGAGACCAACCCCGAGGACTGGGAAGCTGGCCGACACACTAACTTGATGCACATCTATGACCACATCATCTACGAGATGCATCACCGCGACTTCTCGATTGACCCTTCTAGTGGACTAGAGCACAAAGGCAAGTTTCTTGCGCTCACCGAGCCTAAGGCGATAGAGTATCTCAAAGACCTGGGAGTGAACACCATCCACATCCTGCCATCCTACGACTACGCCTCCATTGACGAGGAACGCCTGGCCGAGGGTAACTACAACTGGGGCTACGACCCAGTGAACTACAATGTGCCCGAGGGAGGATATTCCACTAACCCCTACGACCCCGCCACACGCATTCGCGAGTTCAAGCTCATGGTGCAGGCTCTTCACAAGGCTGGCATCCAGGTGGTTCTCGATGTAGTGTATAACCACACCTTTAGTATCGACGACGGCAATTTCCAAAAGACCTGCCCTGGCACCTTCTACCGCAAGAACCCCGATGGCTCGTGGAGCAACGGTAGCGGCTGCGGCAACGAGACCGCCAGCGACCGCGACATCATGCGCGCCTACATGATGGCCAGCGTGAAATACTGGATGGAGGAGTATGGCATCGATGGCTTCCGCTTCGACCTGATGGGTGTACACGACATTGAGACGATGAACGCCATTGCTCAAATGGTGGAGGAAGAATTTGCTAAGGACAATTACAGCATACCCCGTTTCCCACCCAATGTGCTACTCTACGGCGAGGGGTGGAGCGCTGGCAGCTGCGCCTATCCTAACGAGAAGCTGGCAATGAAAGCCCACATGAAGCAGATGCCAGCCATCGCAGCCTTCAGCGACGAAATGCGCGACGCACTGCGCGGCCCCTGGGACGGCGACGACAAGGCAGCCTTCCTGGGCGGCGTGCCAGGATTTGAAGAGAGCCTGAAGTTTGGCATCGCTGGTGCAACGCAGCATCCACAAATCGACTACAGCAAGGTAAACTATAGCAAGGAGCCGTGGGCCAACTACTCCAGCCAGATGATCTCCTATGTGAGCTGCCACGACGACATGTGCCTGGTGGATAGGCTCAAAACGAGCATCCCTAGCATCTCACAGAAAGACCTTATCAAGCTCGACCTGATGGCGCAGACTGCTGTCTTCACCTCGCAGGGCATTCCTTTCATCCTCAGCGGCGAGGAGATGCTGCGCGACAAGAAGGGCGTGCACAACAGCTACAACAGCCCCGACAGCATCAACCACCTCGACTGGAACAACCTCAAGCGCTATCCACAGGTTTATAATTACTACAAGAACCTCATAGCTCTGCGCAAGCATCACATCGCGGCATTCTCGATAGGCTTGAGCAACAAGAACCTGGCCAAGCATCTTGAGTTCCTGCCTGGCGGCGACTGCCTCGTGGCTTATCGCTACAAAGACCTGAAAAAACTTGGCGACAAGTGGAGCAACATTATTGTCATCCTTAATGGCAACAACGACAAGCGCACGGTGAAACTGCCCAAATCGACCTACACCATCGTGGGCGACGGCGACACCATCAACGAGGACGGTATCTACACCCTCACCACCGACGAGATTATCGCCCCACCGCGCTCGGCAATCATCATGCACGACTAAATTTTCTCGAGTGCTCGAGCATTCGAGTGCTCGAGCATTCGAGTGCTCGAGCATTCGATAATTCGATAATTCGATAAAAAAATTTCATAATGAAAAAGATTCTATTAATAGTAATTGCTGCTATCACAGCATTAGGTGCCGGGGCAATGCCCAAAATGCCTGTTTTCAAGGTTAACCGCATTGAGCCCACCTGCTGGTTTGTAGGCATGAAAGACCCCTCGGTGCAGCTCATGGTCTATGGCGATGGCATCCGCGATGCCGAGGTTTCAACCAACTATGCTGGTGTGAAAATCGACTCGGTGGTGCGCCTCGACAGCCCTAACTATCTGCTCGTGTATCTCAACACCGCTGGCGCCAAGCCCGGCACAATGGAGCTGAAATTTAGTAAAGAGAAACTCACAATGGTGACGCCCTACGAGCTCCGTGCCCGCGAGATGAGCGGCGACCGTCGCATGGGCTTCACCAACGCCGACGTGCTCTACATGCTCATGCCCGACCGCTTTGCCAATGGCAACCCCGCCAACGACCGCGTGGCGGGAATGCGCAGCCAGGTGTGCGACCGCAGCAAGCCCAGCTACCGCCATGGTGGCGACTTGGAGGGAATACGTCAGCATCTTGACTACCTCACCGACCTGGGAGTGACTGCCTTGTGGTTCACGCCAGTGCTTGAGAACGACTCGCCCGAGAGCCCCTGGAACGACACCTATCACGGCTATGCCACCACTAACTACTACCGCGTGGATCCACGCTTCGGCACTAATGCCGACTATCGCCGCCTCGTTGATGAGGCTCACAGCAAGGGTCTCAAGGTGGTGATGGACATGATTTTCAACCACTGCGGCTTTGAGCATCCCTGGGTGGCCGACATGCCCAGCCATGACTGGTTCAACACCCACGAGTGGCTCAAGGAGAGCGGCGGCAAGAGCGACTCGCGAGGCACCAGCTTCATGCAGACGAGCTACAAGCTGGCTCCTGTCTTAGACCCCTATGCCAGCGAGTTTGATAAGAAACAGACCGTTGAGGGCTGGTTTGTATCTACCATGCCCGACCTCAACCAGAACAATCCTCACGTGATGAACTACCTCATCCAGAACAGCATCTGGTGGATAGAGACGGTGGGCATCGACGGCATACGCATGGACACCTACCCCTACGCCTTCGCCGCTCCCATGGCGCGCTGGATGAAGCGCATCGACATGGAGTACCCCAACTTCAACGTGGTGGGCGAGACATGGTTTGAACAGCCACCCTACACCGCCGCTTGGCAGCGCGAGAGCAAGATTGCCCGCGACAACAGCTATCTCAAGACGGTGATGGACTTCTCGTTCTATGCCTGCTGCGACTCGGCACGCATCGAGCAGACCGACGGCCAGTGGCGAGGCTTCAACCGCGTGTATAACAGCCTGGTATTTGACTACCTCTACCCCAACCCAAGCAGCGTGATGGCATTTATCGAGAACCACGACACCGACCGCTTCATCAAAGACGGCAAGGACGACCTCACCCTCAAGCAGGCACTAGCCCTGCTGCTGACCATCAACCGCATCCCGCAGCTCTACTACGGCACCGAGGTGCTGCTGGGCGGCACCAAGCGTGTGACCGACGGCAATGTGCGCAAGGACTTCCCTGGCGGCTTCCCTGGCGACACGCACAACGCCTTCACCTCGCAGGGCCGCACCCCGCAGGAGAACGACATGTATAACTGGCTGCGTGCTCTGCTCCACTGGCGCAAAGGGCCTGGCAGCGAGCTTGTCACTAAGGGCAAGCAGACCCAGTTCCTGCCCCACAACGGCATCTATGTTGTGGCACGGCAATATAATGGCAAGACCGTGATGACCATCGTCAACGGCACCAATGCCAATGCCACCATGCCCGTGAAGCGCTATGCCGAGATAATAGGCAGCGCCGTCGTGGCTCGCGACATCCCCACCAGCAACCACATCAGCCTGGTGAGCGACATCACCCTCACTCCACGGCAGACTCTCATCCTTGAGTTCTAAAACAAACTAGCAATAATAGAATTAATTCAATCATTAATACTAACTAACAATTAAAAAAATTAATTTGACATGAAAAAGTATTTTCAATTTGCCATCGTAGCTGTTGCTGCACTGCTGATGGTTTCCTGCGACAACAAAGACAAGAAATCTAGTGACAGTTCTTCATCCGAAGCCCAAGAAGAAGAGGTTGCAAAGGGCACCACTTTTGAAGGCGAGAAATTCTCAATTGTTTATCCTGAGTTTCTCAAGGAAAGTTATAAGAGTGATATAGCCGTTAATGCTACCAATGACGAAGAAGGTGTGAAAATGGATGCCACATTCAGCGAATTCCCTTGCACTCCCGAGGATTTCACTCAATACTATAACAATTATAAGGCACCTGAAATGTTTTCAGATTACAAATTTGAGGAGCCTCAGATTCAGGACAATATCATGATTTTCAAAGCTGTAAACGAGAAAGCAGGATTAGCAATGACCAATTTTGTCGTTTATCTCGATGAGAAAGCTGGTGTTGCTGGAAAGATGGAATATCCCATTGATAAAGCCAGTGAAATTGAACCACTTGTTATGCCAATGGCTAAGAGCATCAAGAAGAAATAACTAATTCTTCTCATCATTTAAAAGCAGTTACCAGCATGGCAGGGGGGCTGATTCTTCAGAGGTGGTCGGCAAGCTAGCATGGCAGCCTAGTGAGCGACATCACCCTCACTCCACGGCAGACGTTAATTCTAGAGTTCTAATACACTGAAAACACAAATAGAAAGGGCGGTGCATCTTTTATTGCAGCCGCCCTTTTTTGTCGTCTTATGGGTTTATTCCCAAATCCCTATCTACCCCCTAGCAGGACACTATAGACGGCAGTCACATCGCCAGCAGTGATGTTGCCGTCGCCAGTTTGGTCGCCATTAACCAGATGGGTGGTGTCGTTGTTAAGCAAGTAGTCGTAGAGCGCTGTCACATCGGCAGCAGTGACCGTGCCGTCGCCATTCACGTCGCCAGCAACTGCCACAGGTGCTGTGCCGCTGCTATATACAAAGGAGATGACGTCGCCATAGGGGGTGTTGGCCGCACCACTCTCGGTGTTGTAGCTGGCACGCGCGCGGGCATAATAGGTGGTGCCGTCAACCATGAGCTTGTTGTTGACCTTTATCTCGCTAGCGGGCAACGTGGTGTGGTAGGCAAAGTCGCGCACTGTTTCCACAAATCGGGTGCGGCCCCACGTGGTGGCGCTGGTAGAGATCTCGATGGTGTAGCTCACGGCAGCCTCTTGGCGGTCAAGAGTCACATACTGGTCGCTATAGAGCGTGCCACCCGCCGTTGGGACGGCAAAGGTGGGTGGTGTGGCTTCCAGGTAGGCGGTCTTGAAGGTGACGGTACCCGTCTCGCGGTAGTTGCCGTTGTCAATCATGTGAACACGCATGTAATAATAATTCCCTGGCACAAGTGTGAACTGGGGGATTGCTAGTTCGCCAGTGGCCGATGTACCGCTGAAGACGATGTTTGAGAAGTCATCGTCGGTGGCTATCTCGAGCGTAGCCTCAGCGCTAGAGCCTCCAGTGAGCCACTGTGCAGTGAATGAGGGGTGAATGTTGTCCTGGTTGTTCTCAGGATAGGTGATGGTGAACACCTGCGGGGCGCACCAGCGAGTCTCGCTCACGCCGTCGCGGTAGCCCTCGGCACAGGCGCGCACGCGCCAGTAGTAGTTGCGGGGCAGGAAGTCGCCAAAGGCGCTTGAGGCGATGCTGGTGGCAGTGGTGGTGAGGCGCCGCACGTCGCTGAAGTCCTCACTGCTTGCCAGCTCTATCATGTAGCCTTGCGCACCGGCCACGGCCTGCCAGCTCATGGTGAATGGGTCGGGCACCAGGGCGCCGTTCTCGGGCGAGAGCAGCACGGGTGCGTCAAGTTGCTGGTCGGCAGGCGGGATGAGAAATGCTGGCTGGAACTCGTTGTCGGTGCGGTCCACGGGGCACACGGCATAGTAGTAGCCATAGCGAGCATTCTCGGGGATGGTGTAGCTGGTAGTGTAGCTCACGTCGAGCAGCATCTCGGCTTCTTTGTTGAACTGGGCAGGTTCCACGCTGTTAGGCACGGCATAGATGGAATACTTATAGTTGTCAAAGCCGTCCCACGACAGCACATGGTCGCTGCTGCTGAGGCCAGTCACCACACCTGGGTCGGTGCCAGGCTTCCACGGCATAGCCGGTGGCAGAGCGGGGCGGGTGAACACCTTGCGCTTGAGGTAGGTGGCAAGCTCCTCGCGGTTGCCAGTGCGGTAGAGGTACTTGCAGCTATAGAATATTGCACCTGGCGCGTCGTCGAAGCTGTAGTCGCGGTTGAGCTGCACCTCGTTAGCATACTCCTCGTGGTGGAGCTCGGTACTCTGGCTTGTCATCCCCGAGATGGAGTTAGAGACAAAGAGCTGGCGATCGAAGTAGTCGCACACCTGGTTCCACCAGGGCACTATTTTGCTGTAGTCGGCACTGGCACCTATCTTCCAATAGACCTGTGGCGAGATGTAGTCGATGGTCTTCTCATTGAGCCATGCCAGTGGGTCGCTATAGATGGTGTTATATTGCCAGTCGCTGCCTGCCGGGCAGTGGGGCAAGCCATAGTTGGGCGCCGAGGTGCCTGCCACGCCAGCGGGCGAGATGCCGAAGCGTATGTCGGGGCGCGTCTGCTGTATCATGTTATAGACGGCTCGCACCATGCGGTTGACGTTGGCGCGGCGCCAGTCACCAAATGTCATATCTACATTGCTGTCGAGCCACTCCTGGTAATCGCCGGCATCGCTGCCACCAGAGATGCCGTCGGGGTAGAAGTAGTCGTCATAGAGGATGCCGTCAACGTCATATTTTGTGATAATCTCCTGGCACACGTTCACGATGCGCTCCACCGTCTCGTCGCGCGCGGGGTCGAGAACCACATAGTTGCCGGCACTCAGCAACAGCCCCGACTCGCGCAATGCCATGTCTTGAGGATTGCCGGCGGCATCCCACTGGTCAATGCCGTTGCTGCTGTAGCGATAGGGGTTGATCCAGGCGTGGCACTCCATGCCGCGCTGATGGCACGCCTCCACAGCATAGGCCAGAGGGTCCCAGGTGGGCACCTGCCCACGGGTGCCAGTGAGATAGCTCGACCAGGGCTCATAGCTCGACTCATACATGGCGTCGCACATCGAGCGCACCTGGAAGTTGATAGCGTTGAAATTGTTGTTCTTGAGCGAGTCGAGCATGCGGTTGAGCTGCGCTTTCTGCTTAGCCTCGGCATTGGCGCCATAGGCTTGGGTCTCGGGCCAGTCGAGGCACCACACGGTGGCTACCCATGCCGAGCGGAACTCGCGCTTGGGCACGGTGTAGGTGAAGGAAGCAGCCTGCATCGCCATGCCACACAGCAGCAACATAGCCAGCAGAGCCGTAAAGCGTGTTAATCTTATCATAATGTGTAAAAATTAATTGATAATATACAATTCTGTTTAAAACCCACAAATTTACACATTTTTTTGAATAACTATAGGCATAATAAGCAAAAAAAGAGGCAAGCCCTTAAAAAGCTCGCCTCCTTTGTTAGAGTGTGCTGTCGTTGCTACTGTTGCTCTGGGCATTAGTTGCCACCACCAAGGAGAGCATTATAGACAATAGTAACGTCGCCAGCAGTAACTTCACCATCGCCGTTCTGGTCGCCGTTTACTACGCCAGTCCAGTCGTTGTTGAGGATGATGTTGTAGAGCAGAGTAACGTCGGCTGCAGTCACTGTGCCGTCGCCGTTAACGTCGCCAGTAACCACTGTGCTACCGCCCACCTTCTCGATGAGGTTGGGATAGAACTGGAGCTGCTGAGTCTCGCCGTTAGCGCTTTCGTAGTAAGCGAGGAAGCCCTCCACGTTGTAGTTGGCAGTGAAGTCGAAGTCCTCGGCAATAGAAACACTGCTGAAGTTGAGGCGCATAACCATGTTGCCGGTCTCGTCGGTGAGAGTGAAGTTGCGGGTGTCGCCCTCGATAGCTGCGATTGTGCAGTTCTCCATGCGCAGGTAGTGGTGAATCATGCTCTGGTCAATCTCCTCGATGGTGATGAGCTCTGGCTCAACGGGAGTGCCTGGAGTGGCCTCGCCAAAGGTAGAAGCTACTGGGATAATCTCGGTCAAGCCGTTGTGTACAGTCCAGTTACCAGCGATGCCGGTGAGCTGGTCACCATTGTTGTAGGTGTTGGCCAGCGAACCGTAAACGAGCATGTAAGCGCTCTCGTCCTTGATGTAGAGCTGCTTGCCGCTGTGGTAGAGAACGGTAACGGGGTTGGTGATAGTAGCGTTAACACCTGTTGCAAGAGCCATCAGGCCTGCAATGTTGTCAACATAGGTGGGGTTAACGTCAACAAACTCGATGGGATACATCTGGATTGCGCCCTTGTAGCTAGTAACAATTCCGTAGATGTCGTAGGTGCCATTGAGGTCGGGCAGGGTGAAGTCAAACTGGTTGTAGCCAGCAACCGAGTCGGTGCTGTTGTCAACGCGGAAGCCCAGGTAGCGACCATTGTGGTAGGTGATATTAGCACCACGCAGCACTACATACTGCCACATCTGGCTGTTGCCAAAGTTCTCAACAGTAACCTCGTCGGCCTCTACAGCCTGAGTCTCGGTAGCATCCTCGAAGCCAAAGAGTGGGAACTTCATCTCAACACCATTGTTGAAGGTAGTCTTCAAGCCACCAAAGCCGGCGGGGATAACGTCGCCCTGGCTGTACTTGCCACTGAGCTCGTTGCCATAGATGCACATGAAACCGCTAGCATCCTTAACGTAGGTGTTCTGGCCGTTGGCATAGGTAACGACTACAGGGTTGCTGATGGCGGCGTTGGTGTTGTCGGCAAGAGCGGCAAAGGCTGCAATGTTGGCAACGCTTTGAGCAGTCTCCATAGTGTAGGTAGCAGTAGCTACGTCGCTAGTCACGCCATCGAGAGTGGCTATAGCCTTGATGGTGGTGGTAGCGGTCACGTTGATGGGCTCGCTGTAAACTGCACTGGCGGTAGTGGGAGTGCTGCCATCAAGAGTGTAGTTAATAGTAGCGCCATCTTGAGCGTTGATTTTCACCTCGGTGGGACCATAAATGGTGCCCTCGCCAGGAGTGAAATAAGGAGCTGCTACAGTGCCATCCGAGAGAGTGACAACCATCTTTTTGCAGCGATACTGAGCGGCCATGGTGAAGGTTACCTCAGTTGCGTTGCCGCTCCAGCCATCGCTGGTGGTGGCGCCCACGTTGGGAACGAAGTTTGCTGCATCATAACCAGATCCGTCGGGAGTGAACTCAATCTTGGTGATGGGGCTTCCGGCCGAAACTGTAACGGTAGTGTTTTTGTAGAAACGAATGTGGTTGGCTGTCAGACCCTGAGAAGTGGGGGTGTTAGAACCAGCCTTGGCATAATAGATGGTGATGCCTTGAGAAGTAGTCTGCTGGTCATTGCCAACTGCTGTCCAAGTGAGGTCAACATTGTTCATGTTGAGAGTAACCTCACTTGCCCATGCTCCCACTGAGAGCAGAGCCAACATTACGAGAGATAGAACTTTCTTCATAAAGTGCTTTAAGTTAATGAGTTAATAAATACTATGAATTATTACGTTAATGCCTCTATATATTCACGGCAAAGGTAGTCATTATTTTTCAATAATGAAAACGAAAAACCAAATAATTCCAAAAAAACAATTTTGTATGAACCCGAATTTTGCCGAGCCTTTTATTAGACTTTCATACAAAACCCACAAAAAACCTACAAAAATCTGCAAAATGCATAAAAATTCGGACAAAAAGAACCGACCCCTTTTTCCGATTTTTGCCCTCCACTTTGGTTAAAAACGGAATAAAAATAGGAAATATCACCAAAAAACACCTCAAAAACCTGCATAATGCATAAAAATTCGGACAAAAAGAACCGACCCTTTTGTCCGATTTATTCACTTTTTCACTTTTGGGCGATGGCCAGGTGCGTCAAGCCGTGGGTGCGGCCTGCTATGTAGAATGGCTTTGTGGTGCCGTTGTGCTCATGGTTGGTGGCCATCATGGGCTGCCCCAGGGCGAAGAGTATCACGTCGAGGGTGTCGCCCATGCTCAGGCGCTTGCTGCCCCTCACTTCCATCACTTCAAATTGCTTGTTTCCAAGATACTTGAGCCGGCAATATCGGTTAGGCCTCCATTGCATTTCCACCTCATCACCAGGGTGCAGGTGGTCGCTTTGCACTATTTCTTGGCTTAGCGAGCCCGATGTAGGGTCTTCGCCTTGCATCGTGAAGTCGGTCCAGTCTCTATATCCCACATATCTTGCCAGCACGCTCAGCGTGGCGTTGCTTGGTTCGTGGCTGTCGTTGACATATCCCACCAGCCTCTTGATGGTGCTGATGCTCATGCGCTCGCCGGTGGTTTGCATCACTGCCAGCAGCAGCGCGTCGAAGTCGCTAGGCGTAGCAAGTGAGCGTCCCAGCTTGTTCTGCACCTGCCGCAGTAGTTCTTTTATGTTGCCATTATTATCATTCATGGTGCGAAAATAGTGAATAATCTTCAAATAATGACGATTTTTACCAGCCGTGAACCAAAATGAGCCAAAAAAAGTTGTTCAGATAGCTTATATACTTATTAATTTTGCAGTAGGAGAGCCTCGCAATAGCTCCCAAGTAAATATCAGGTGGGTTTCCTTGTAAAAGGGAGTTCACCTTATTTTCATGTCTGTGAAGATTGGAGCGAGGTTAGGTGACAGCTTGCTTGCGGTGGTTGTGGCTACTTTGCGGGCCTCCATGCGCGCCTGTTCAAGTAGCTGCCTACCCTCATCGGTTTCCAAATATTCGCGCATGGCGGCGTTGCGCTTAAGGTCGTTGCTATAGATGGTGATGACCTGCGCCTTGACCTGATTCTCAATATTGATGATAAACCGGTTGCAGGCCATGATTTTAGACGGTCCCATATTGACGTAGGTGCTGTCTATCTCGGCGAGTTTGTTGTGCTGAGAAGTCACAAGGCTTTGCGCTTCGCTGCGGGCAAAGTCGAGTATGTCTTCTTTGAACGATGTGTCCAGTGAGGTGGATGGCGCTTGAGGTTTCTCGGTAACAGTTGGTTGTGAATCGCTGGCGGCATCTTGTTCTGGTAAAGATGTGGTCTGAATTGTCTCGTTGGTGGTTGTTGGTATTGCAGTGTCGATTTTTTCCTCAGGCAGTGTGATGGCTGTTGTATCAGGAGATTGAGTGACGGGAGCCTTTTTGCCATTGTTTTTCAGCATCATGAAAACAGCGATAAATGCACAGATGAGTGCTATCACTGTGGCAATCGACATCCAGCGTCGGTCATGGTGATTGAGAATATCACGGGCGGCTATAGCTGTGGCTGGTCGCTCGTCGGGACTCTCCTTGCGACACGCTTTGGCGAGTCGTGAAAGGCGGCGGTCTCGGTGCGGCAGGGCATCGCTCATCTCGCCGGCTATCACCCCTAGCGAGTAGAGGTCGGCACGGCTATCGACCTGCTCTCCAGCAATCAGCTCGGGGGCGGCATAGCGGCGTGTGCCGGCAGGCCCCTTGAGGATGGCGTGGCTGGCGGTATCGCTCACGCCAAAGTCGATGAGTTTCACACGGTTGCCACTAGCGGTGACCATGATGTTGCTAGGCTTGAGGTCGCGGTGCACCACCTGGCGGTTGTGGAGGTATTCAAGGGCGTCGAGCAGCTGACCCATGATATCGTGAGCTTGCGATGGCCCGAAATCGTCGCGCCTCATCGCCTCTCGCAAGGTGGTGCCATCAACCCACTCCTGCACGATGCACTGGCCCAAGCCAGGCACCTGCTCAAGACCGGTGACGGCAGCAATGGCGGGGTGCGAGATGCTGTAGCCTATCTCAAACTCCTTGCGCTGCTGCGCCAGGGCGATGGGGTTGGTGCGGTAGTCGGCTTTCAACGCCTTGAGCACGTGCCACTTGCCATACCTCATGGCACGATACACGGCACTGGTGCCGCGCTCGCTCTCGCGCAGCAGCTCCAGGTCGCGCCAGGAGCCGTCGCCTCCGACCGTGACACTATCCTCGGGCCAACTGCTCTCATCGGTCATAACATCATCGTTCTTGTCGTTCATTACAATAAATGGCCAATCATGATAAGAAAGATTGTTTTTATTATGCAAAAATAATGACTTCTGCTTAAAAACACAAGATACCGAGACTTTTTCTGTAAAAAAAAGGACGCAATGCCGTGAGCAGAGCCGTGTGGTCGTGCATTAATAATAATTCCGAGCTTGCGAGGCTTTTCGACACCGAGAGGGGCAACTTTTTGAAAAAAACATGCCCTCAACGCCTCTTGATTTGACTCACCGTTTCATTCAAAAAGCTGCCACTTCGTGGTCAAAAAGCCTGCTTACGCTGAAATATAATCGTGTGAGAACCAATTGTGCATTGTGAATTATGCATTATGCATTGACTAAATGGCTGGTTCATTTTAGTTCACGGCAAGTTTTTTCTTGCTTCCCTTGTGCATTTCAGCAATAATTATTATATTTGCACTCTCCTTCAGCAGTGAAGGGGGGGTGACATAAAAGCGTTTGCTAACGTTTTTCCAATGGCGCTCGAACTCGCAAACTTCGAACCCAAGTCATTGAGAAACAACAGCAGATGCCTGTGCAAAGTGCGTAGCACTTTGCCCCATGTGATGGCTCACCGCGAGCTGTCGCATGCTGGGCGTAGCTATATAGCTTGCGTGGGTCTGCAGCATGTTTCTTGTAAACCAAGACTTGGGAGCATTGCGAGGCTTGAGCGTCGTGGGAACAAGAACAGCAGCAAGGTTCCCACGCTTTTTTTGTACACCACCCTCAACAGGGAACCGATGAGGGACATGAAAACTGAGAAACTATGTTAGACAAGACAAAAAAAGAAATTGCTTCGCAGGTTGCTTGGTCGAAGACGACAAAGATGCCAACCCCAGTATCAGACGCACAAAAGATTGCCAAAGCACTTAAAGAAGATATTAAAGGACTCTTGAAGAAAAAAAATAACAATAATAACAAAAAGTGAAACTATGTCAAACAATAGTAAGTATGCAGGCTCTTATTCTGAGAGCAGTTTTTGGGAAAAGATTAGGAAATTTGCAAAAAAAGGCGGAAACAAACTTTTAGAGAATGCTTTACGACTTTATTTTGCCATGAAATTAGGCAAAGCCACACCAGTGCAAATTGCAGCTATTATTGGCGCTTTAGGATACTTTATATGTCCCATTGACGCCATACCCGACTTACTACCAGGAGGTCTTGCTGACGATGCTGGAGTTCTTGCCACTACTGTTGCCACATTATCGTGTTGTGCAGATGCAATGGTAAAGCAACAAGCCAGCAAAAAGGCAAAAGAAATACTATAAAACCATATATTATGGTTCTAAAAGAACTTTTTCATTTTATTTAAATCCAACAGATTTGTTTATTATAAATGAATAGCATAAACCAAGATTTAAGGCAGAAAGTCCATGAGAAATATCAGGACATTTTACATCTTCTTCTTGAATCTCAAAAAGACTTAGAGTCGATGGATTCAAAGAACAGCGATGTAAAAAAATATTTAACTATCTTCAAAGATATCTTCAACTATTCTATTGAAAATGCTAAAAAAAGAATAGAAGATGTTGACAAGAGGATGATTTGGGAAAGATTAGTTATAGCTTTTTTTGGAGAAACAAATGCTGGCAAAAGCACCATAATTGAGACATTAAGAATAAAATACGAAAAAAACAAAAAAAGCGAGGATGGCTCAATAGTTGGAACGGGAAAAACAGATTTTACACAAACTTTTGATGAATATGATATAGACATGAACGGCATACCAATAACTATAATTGATATGCCTGGAATTGAAGGAGACGAACCTATTTACAAAGACAAGATTCGAGATGCTTTAGATAAAGCACATATCATATTGTATGTTGCTAGACGACAACCTGATATTAAACAAATTGAAAAAATAAAAAGTTACTTAAATGATTGGGTAAAAGTTTATTCTATATATAATATTTCAAGTTTCTTTATCACACCTGAAGAGGATTTATGCTCAAAGCACAACAATGAGATGGCTCATAAAATCGAAAACACTTTTATGGAGGCTCTTTCTTCAACTTATAAAGGCAATATAAGTGTTCATTGCCTTGCAGCTCTTTGTGCTGTTGCTAAATTCTCTCCCTCAAGAGAAGATTTGATACTAAACCAGAATAAATTCATAAAATCTTTTATAACCGAATCGGCTCTTTATGATTTCAGTAAAATGCCAGCAATAGAAGAATTCCTTAAAGATGTTGGTAATAATTATATCAATGAAATAGTTGAAGCAAACAAGACAAGACTTGTTGCTCTGACAAAACAAACTGCCGAAACAATTCTAAATGCGTCCAGGCAGCAAGAAGGACTCAGCAAGAATATACCAAAAGAATTGAGAAAATTCAAAAATGACATTAATAGGTATTTTAACGATTGTAGCGAGGACATTGATCTTTCAGGTAAATATATAATCAAATATGAATTAAGATGTTTGCGTGATTATATTTATGAATTAATTGACAGCAAAGATAAAGAACTCAAATCAAAAGGTGAGAACAAATCCAATCAATGTATGAAAAGCATTTCTACAAAGATTGAAAAAAGTATTAAACAATCACTGAAAGATTTAAACAACAAAATTAAGAAAAGAAAAGATAAACTAAATGTAAAAATATCTCAAATAAACTTAGAGGAGCATAGGTTTGAGAATTCAAATGATTTTGATTTTAGTCTTGTTAATTCTTTTTTGGGTGTATTAAATTGGGACAAAATATTAGATTGGGGCATAGATATCACAAAATTTGCTGCGATTGGTGCACCGATTGGTGCTCCAATTGGAGGAATAATTGGAGCTGCTATAGGCGCAGCTATAGGTGCTATTGTTGGAGGAATAAAAAGATGGTGGCAAACATCAAGAGGAGTTTATCGAGAAATTGCCAAACAATCTATAAATAAAGGGTTACAAGAAGCACAAAATTCTTTGATCCATGAATTTGAGAAAAATACAAGAGATTTATTATGGAATTTAAGTGATAAATGCTACCATATGTTAACTAAAGTAGACAATGAAATTAATTATATTAATGCAGCTCAAAAAGATATTAAAGCTACTTGTATAAAATTAGAAAAATTAGAACATAAGATAACAACTAGTGAATATGGAAAAATATGATTTAAAAACCAATGGCAAGCAAATCATTTCGTTCTTAGAGGAATTGGTTACCGAAGGTAAAAAATTTGGTTTGAATTTAGATGATGTGTCTGCCAAGATTTCATGCATTAAAGACATTCTTAATAATGGTGAAATCAGAGTCGCCCTTATTGGACGTTTTTCTGACGGAAAAACGAGTTTACTTGCTGGTTTGTTGGGGAAGAAGCTTGATGATATGAAAATTGGTATTGATGAGACTTCTGACGAACTGGTAGAATACAAGGTTGATGGCATTGATGATGTTGTTTTCGTAGACACTCCCGGTCTTTTTGGGTCAAAAGAAAAAGAAAGAGATGGAGAAACTATTCGACTGTCAGAAATAACAGAGAAATTCATTTCTGAGGCGCATATTATTATTTATGTGTGTGATGCAATAAATCCCATAAAGAACAGTCATGAGAATATGATTCTTCATGTGTTGAAAAAATACAATAAATTGCCACGAACTATTTTTGTGTTAAATCAAATGGATTTAGTTTGTGATCTTACCGATGATCTTGACTATAGAACTCATAAAGAAATAAAAGAAAAAAGTCTTATAAAACGGCTAAAAGATTTTATTGACTTAACTGATGAAGAAGCTAAGCAAGTAAATAGTGTTTGTGTTTCTGCCGATCCTGATGGTCGAGGTGTTGAAAATTGGCTAAAAGATGAGAGATATTCATCATTATCAAGAATATGTCAATTACGTAATATTATAAAGAAAAAATTAGAGAAATCAAGCAATGAGCAGCTTCATGGTGCTAATATAGATTCAATTACACGTGATGCTTTATTAATAATTAACAATGTTGCCGAAAAAGATTTGACCCCCAAAGAAGATGCTTTGGTGAAAATGGAAGACACTATAGAAGATGTGAAAATAGAGACCAATGATATCTACTCTACTCTTATCACTAAAAGACGTGTGTTGCGAAATGAACTAGAAAATGAAAGAAAACGCCTTCTATCTGAGATTAATTGTGCGACAGTAGAGAATATAAATAGTGTATTTGATGAGTGCTTTGGGACTCAAGATAGTACTGGCAATTTTACTGTATTGAATCAATATTGTCCTAAATATTTTTTCAAAAAAGAAATAAGAGGGATTGATTCAAGGTAGAAAATTACTACCTTAGTAGTGCGAAAAAACCACCCCTCTTATGAGCACAAAGATAACACTATTTTCTC
>Ga0256407_10001435_pt1 | contig 50226 bp, 34 predicted proteins | sample RumenRJG_04DNA_FD_193489 | JGI IMG/M metagenome (GOLD analysis project Ga0256407, IMG submission 193489) | Bovine rumen microbial communities from Lethbridge, Alberta, Canada - RJG_04 | ecosystem: Host-associated > Mammals > Digestive system > Stomach > Rumen | place: Canada: Alberta...
TCTGTAGTCGTTGATAAGATTGATGACATATATGCAAAGAAATGTGATGGTTATAAGGTGACATGAAATCATGAATAGAATTTATGATTGCAGTTGCCAGTTGAATCCGCGAGTAGTTTATAAAAGTAAAAAACGTTAAAAAATATCCATTTCCTCAATCCCGAGAATCTATGTAATCATTTTTCTACCGTTTTAAATAAAATAAACTGAAATACAGTATATTACAAATACGCATATTGTCCAAGTCTCACCTCAATCACCATTCCCAACTCTGTGACGTATATTGAGCATGAGGCTTTTGTAAGTTGTACAGGACTCACTTCTGTCACGCTCCCAAGTTCTCTGACAAATATGGAATATGAGGTTTTCGCTGATTGTTCATCATTGACAACACTAATATGTTATGCTGTAGAACCACCAACAGGCGAATTGGAATTTTGGAGAAGTGAAACTGAGCTAAACTGGTTTACCAATGTGCCAACTTCAACAGGCACTCTGTATGTACCAGCTTCTGCAATTTCTGCATATAAGACGGCAGATCAATGGAAGGAATGGAAGAATATAAAGGCAATTGAAGATGGCGTGACCACAGGTTTGAGGTATGTGGTTGATGAAAAAACGGCTGATGAAAGGATGTATAATCTGAATGGTCAGCGCATCAACGGATTGAATGCCCCAAAGGGTATTTACATCAAGAACGGAAAGAAATACGCAAGATAATCAGAATGTTAAGTTAATGTGGGGTTCGATGAATTGAAGATTAGCAACAAGTAGCTTTTAACAAGCATCAAAGGTACGAATTCATTGAACCTCACGTTAATTACGAAATGTGACTAAACTAAGATTAAACGCAAAAAATAGGGGAATTTGTTTGGAATAGTGGAATAATTTTTGTATCTTCGCAGTCGAAAATAAACGTTCTAAAAATGTTATTCTACTGATGTTACTTAAATCTTGCAACTTAATAATATCAATAATTATCTTTGTTTGCATGCTTGGGGCATGTGGCAAGGGTGGAGGTGGCGCATCTACGACTGACGTGGATAGCGTGGAACTCAAGAACTTCAAGAACTATGTCTATGAGACCAGAATGAAGCTGCTCTATGAGCATACATACGACACCGCAAATATCCCTATTGCTGATTCTATCTACAAGGAGGCTGACAGGCTTAACTCCGACTGGTGTAAGCTGAGAGCCCTTGAGCTGAAATACTATGTGTATGTGGCTTATCCTGCGAGAGAGAAGGAATTTCTTGCCGCTATTGATGAATATCTGGAGATTGCATCTTCAAGTCCTGAGTATCAGCAGGAACTATACGATGGCACTTATGCCAAGGTAGAGTATCTCATTGATGCCAAAAGGTATATCTCTGCTCAGGAGACAGTAAGAGACCTGATGAAGAAGGCTGAGACCTCGAAGTATCCGGAAGGATTGTACCTCTGTAACTATCTGATGGGGTGTATCTATCAGCGTCGTGGAGATTATTCTATGGCAATTCCATATCTGAAGAAGGCAGAGGAATATGCTACAACTGACAGTATGCACGTGTCGCTTGTGTCGAGAGAACTTTCCCTTTGCTATCAGGCTATAAAGAAATATGATGAGGCACTTGCCTTTGCTCGCCGTTGCTGTGATTACGCCAACAATAAGGTCTATAGGGTATTTGGTGAATATACTTATCTCATGTCCCTGTATGAGTCTGGTCAGGAAACGGAATTTGTAAAGACTTATCAGGTTTCTTCCATACGTGGTGAGAACGTAGATGATGTGCTGCCTGTGCACATGCAGCAAGGACTTCAGGCTCGTCTTGCAGCCTGTAGGAAGGAATGGGATAAGGCTGTGGCTATTGCCTCAAAGATTGAGTTTGAGGATGAGAGACTTGGCGAATTGTTTACGGTTTATCTTCGAAAGGGCGACTACAAGACGGCTTTTGAGTTGCAGTCAAGGATTAATGAGCTGGGTGACTCTGTGAGGTCAACGATGCAGACGGATGACCTGAATGAGATGGAGGCTCGACTTGGTAACAGTCGTCTGAAGATTGAGGCTGACGAATTGAAGCTTGCCAATCAGAGGATTATGACCGTCTCGGTCATTGTTGCCTTAGTCTTCGTTATTGTCATCATAGCCTTGGGAGCTGTGTTCTTTGTACGTCGTCGTTCTTCTCGCTATAAGAGAAAAGCAGCAGAGGAGCGAGAGCTGTTCTATCGTAACGTAACCCATCAGTTACGCACGCCTATGACCGTTGTCCTTGGTATGGTGGAGCAACTGAAACAGCATATCCCGGAAACGGATGTAGTAGGTCGTGAGAGTCTTGAGGCAGCTCATAGGCAGAGTGATAATCTCCTTCAGCTTATCAAGAAGCTTATTGCGGCTTCAAAGGAAGGTGAGGATGTGGAGTTGAGTGATACGGCAAGTATGGACTCTCAACCATCCCAGACCCTCTCCCCGCTCCCCCTTAAAGGGGGAGAGCCTGAGAGCGCAAGGAAGTCCCCCTTTAAGGGGGATTCAGAGGGTCCTTCTATCCTCGTCGCCGAAGACAACGACGATGTTGCCATGCTCGTCTGCAATATGTTGCGCAATCAGGGTTATGAGGTATGTCGTGCGGTTGATGGTCAGGAGGCGTTGGAAATGCTTCGTGAGGAACTGCCGGATATGCTCATCACGGATATTGCTATGCCGAGAATGGATGGTCTTGAACTTATGCGAAACGTGCGAGATGATGAGACGATGTGTTGTCTGCCTATCATTGTCGTCTCTGCACGAGTTGAGGATCATGAGCGTCTGGAGGGCATTAGCGCAGGAGCAGAGGTCTATCTTGCCAAGCCGTTCATAAATGAGGAGTTGCTCCTTGTGGTGGAGAAACTGCTTGAGCAACGTAGAAGACTTAGGAAGATGTTTGCTGAGAGCAAGTCAGATGATGAGACCGTCCGTCAGCTTCCAGATACAGATGTCGTGTTCTTCAATGAAATCAACAAATTGATTGACTCTAACCTAATTTCAGGCGAGGTATCTACATCTTACCTTGCAGATAAGATGAGTACTTCTGTCTCTACTCTCAACAGAAGACTGAAAAATATGAGCGGACTTACTGCCACTACATACATCCGTAATCGACGTATGCTTATGGCAAAACGTCTGCTTGAAACTACAGACAAGGCTGTGAGTGAGATTGAGGTTCAATGTGGTTTCAATACTTCCGGTCATTTCTCTCGTGTTTTCAAGGCAGAGACAGGCTTGTCGCCTGTTGATTACAGGCAGAAGTGCAAGAGCAAGAAATAGGCTTGCCTCCAATAATATTTATGATGGATCTACATCATAATGCACGAGTAATGATTTGTAGTTTGCGTCGGTCATCATCTGTTGAACGCAGAACTTGATATTGTCCCTGACGGCTTTGAGAGAGAGGGAGAGGTCGAGCTTCAAGACTATCTTTCGGATGCAGAGTGTCTTGACACGCGCAACGGCGGGTTTGTCAGGACCAAGTATCATAGTGCCTTTCTGATTCTTCAAGGCAGGAGCCTGACGAAGACGGTTGGCAAGTTCTATGCCCGCATTGTTCACAATCTGGTTGTCACGATGCTTTAGGTAGATGTAGATGAGGCGTGAAAAAGGAGGGTAGCAGAAGGCACGACGTTCCTGCATCAGGTCACGGAAGTAACCTGAGAAATCATTATTCACGATCTGTCGGATGATAGGCAGTTCGGGGTGGTTCGTCTGGAGAATGACCTTGCCTTGCTTGCCTTTTCTTCCTGCACGGCCTGCCACCTGGGTTATCATCATATAGGCGGTTTCCCAAGCACGGAAATCGGGGTAGTTGAGCATAGAGTCTGCGGAGAGAATGCCAACGACACTAACGTGGTCGAAGTCAAGTCCCTTTGTAACCATCTGAGTTCCAATAAGCATGTTGGTCTTCTGTGAAGAGAAATCGCTTATGATACGCTCGTAGGCATTTCGTGTTCTTGTTGTGTCAAGATCCATACGACCTATGCGAGCCTCTGGAAACTCATCACGAATTATGTCCTCAATCTTCTCCGTACCAAATCCTCTGTCCTTGAGTTCCGGGTTATGGCAATCTGGGCACTCAGTAGGCATACGATAGGTATAGCCACAATAGTGACAGGTGAGGGAGTTGAGATTCTTATGGTAGGTGAGGGAAACATCGCAGTTAGTACAACGAGGCACCCATCCGCATTGATGACATTCGATAACGGGAGAAAAACCTCTTCTGTTCTGGAAGAGAATGACCTGCTCGCCATTATGCAGAGCCTCTCCGATAGCCATTCTGAGGTCAGGAGACAGAACGCCTCGCATCACCTTACGATGACGGAGATCCTTTACATTTACCACCTTAATCTGAGGCAGTTTGATGTTCTTGAATCTCTGTGTGAGGGTGATGTAGCCGTATTTATTCTGAGTGGCATTGTAATAGGTCTCGGCGCTTGGTGTGGCTGTTCCGAGGAGAGTCTTTGCACCATACATTTGTGCAAGGACAATGGCGGCAGAGCGTCCGTGATAGCGAGGGGCTGGGTCTTGCTGCTTGAATGAGCTTTCATGCTCTTCGTCTATTATCACCAGTCCTAAGTTCTTGAAAGGAAGGAAAACGGCGGAACGAGCTCCGAGGATAACGTCGTATGGATGGTCGGAGAGCTGTTTTTGCCAAATCTCCACACGTTCAGCATCGGAGTATTTAGAGTGGTAGATGCCCAGTCTGTTGCCAAAGACACGGTGCAGTCGCTCTGTAATCTGTACGGTAAGCGCAATCTCTGGAAGGAGATACAGAACCTGCTTGCCCTCGTCTATGGCACGCTGGATCATCTTGATGTAGATTTCGGTCTTTCCGCTTGAGGTTACTCCATGAAGAAGGCACACGTTGTGCTCTTCCCATTCCTTATAGATGCTGTCGTAAGCTTGTTGCTGTGCTTCGTTTAGAGTTGAGGGGGTTGTGTTTAATGATGAGGTTGAAGTGTCGCGCATCAGACGGCTGACTTCCTTATCGTATATGCGAAGCAGACCTCTGTCGCATAATGCCTTTATGGTTGCAGCATTTGCATGAGCATCGTTCATCAGTTCCTCGCGCGTAACCTCTATAATTTCCTCGCGGGTACTGTTGCCCTCTATGGAATCCCAATGTGAGAGTGAAAGATATGAATTGAAAGCTTCGAGCTGGCGCGTTGCCCTGACAAGCATATTGAGCGCGATGTGAAGGGCATCCTCATTCTTATATTGCTCTGTAAGTCCGATGTAGATTTCTGTCTTGGGACGGTAAGTTCCTTCTGCCTTCATTCCAGAGGGTATGGCCGCACGGAAAACATCACCAAGAGGTGACATATAGTATTCGGAAATCCAGGTCCAGAGCTTATATTGCTGAGGGAGAAGGACGGGCGTAGAGTCGATAATTGATATTATATCACGTATCTGCACCCCTTCTTTTATTGAAATCTCCTCTGTCGGGGCGTTTACTACAAGTCCTGTGTATGTCTTTGAAATACCCAATGGAACCTTCACGCGGATGAATGGCACAACGTCTTTCTCCATGCTTTCGGGCACAGAGTAAGTGTAGAGTCCATCAATTCCGAGAGGGAGGATTACGTTGATGTATTTCATAAGAAGTGACTAATTACAAATTACGAATTACTTAGTTTGTATTATTGTAACCAGGTAATTCGTAATTTATAATTTGTAATTATTTAAAAATAGTATGTCAAACCTATCTGCCATGCATTAGATTTTGGCTTGAGCTTGATTATGTCGCCCAAGTCATATTTAACAGCCTCTGCAGTCTTTCCGAGAGCAGAATTATAGGTTACTCTTATCTCGACGTGGTTGATTTTCACGCCTCCACCAACATTAACGCTAAAGTCGCTATTCTTCCATCGCCATTCTTTAACGCAATCAGAAACCTCGTCAATGGCATCTGCATCTATGTTGAATGCACATTGAGGACCGGCAAAGACGAAAATCTGGCTATTGTCGTTGATGTCAAGTCCCTTACGAATGTTTGCCTGAACGTTGAGGTTCTGCTCCTTCATGCTCTTGCCATCAACTTCACCCCTACGCACATCATAGATGCCGGCAACCTCAATATCGAAGATAGGGCAGCCGATAAGGAATGTAGGACCGACGTAGAATCCTGCCTGATTGCTTGACTCTACAACCTTAGTATCCATGATGAATTTGTTTATGTTGAATCCACCTTGAATACCGAACTTGATCTGCGCACTTGATGGAATTGCGAGCAAGATCATTGCTATTGTTGTGAGTGTTAATTTTTTCATAAGCAATTTGATTTAAATTATAAAATGGAAAATGAACAATGACAAATACAAATTACATTTAAAGCGATAGATTATAACGAATAATACTAATTTGAATTTTTCATTGTTCACTTTTCATTTTTCTTTTATATGAATTAGTGGCGCTGACGACGGACACTTACTCGTGCAGAACCAGAGGAAACTGCAGAAGACTTAGATTTAGTCTTTGAACTCTTTACCTCGGAAGAAGAAGTGGAAGAGCGGCGGTTTGTCTTCTTTATCTTTTTCTTGCCCTTGTTGTCTTTTTCAACCTTAGCTATGTTAGCTATGCTGTCGAGAGAATCCTTTCGAGCCTGATCGCCCCAGATGTTTTTCTCGAAAGACTTCATCTGAGACTCTATCTTTTGCTGCTCTTTCTTTATTGCTGCTTCCTGATTGGTTGAGTCTGTGGCTGCAACGCTTTGTGCAAGAGTCTGACCAAGCATGTTGTTGGTTTTGTAGATGTCGCCTTTGTATTTGTTCTTTACGAAGAAGTCATCTATGCTCATCATTGCGGCATTGTTGATGTTGCTCGTCATAATCATCTGTTTTGAGAGGAATGGAGCAATGTCATCATACTTTACCCAGAAGAGTGGGTATGTGTTTGCCTGACCTCCGAAATCATCTTCACGAGTCATGATAGGGCAGAGGGCAACGACCTTGGTGTGATAGGTTGCCGTGTATTGGTCGTAATATGAAGACTCCTTGATGTAGTATGACTTTACCTCACGGCTTGGGATATCAGAGTTGTCAATCTTGAGTCTGCCATCTTTCTTCTCGTAGTAGATGCTGTAATTATCAAGGAACTCCAAAGGCTTGATCTTTGCATCAGGAGTGAAAGATTCATTACCGTTCAGATTATACTTATATACGGTAATCTGACCAGAGAGCATAAGCTTGAAGAGGTATGTGAATAGGTTCATCTGAGAACCTACAGGCTCGACGGGATAGTAGAGACCGCCATTCTCGTCTTTCGTAAGGTCAAGCAGACGATAAAGGTCACGACGCCATACCACATCCTCTGGCATCTTCTGCTGTGTAGGGAATGCGATCTTTGCGCGTTCAGTCATATTGTTGGCATTACTCTTCTGCTGTGCTTTCTGTGCCTGCTGGGCACGGCGTGCTGCTGGCTGGGCAAATGCGGTAGAGGTAATGAGGGATAGGACAACAAGAAGTGTTGCTGTCCATAGTCTCCTATATTTCATATTCTTTTTCATACACGTTATTTGATTATTACCTCCATAGAGGTTGGTAGAGTACGTAGGATTCCGTCAGGACCTATTGCCTTTACCTTTGAGATGTAGAATCGCTTTGAGCGAGACAGCTTGCGGAAAGTATCCATCTGTCGTGCAGAGAATGAAGCACCTTCGCTTACAATAGGAACTGCATTACCCATGTTGTCAAAGAAGACAGCCTCGAAGCCTGTCACCTTGAACTCTATGTCGAGAAGTCCGTCGTCAATAGCAGCCTTGATGCCTGTCGCACCAAGAAGTGAAGCCTTTGCAAGACCGCCGCCACGGAAACGACTATCGCCTACGAGAATGTATGGTGTTGGGTCTGGAAGCTTGCGAACACGGAAAGTGAACTGTCCCATCTGAACAGGCTTGCCTGTCTGCGTGCTTGCAACAGAAATCGTAACGTCTTTTCCGACTGCAGTTGGTCGAGCAATATATTTGCCTGGGCCTACAGGTGTGAATGAGCCACCTGTCATAGTTGCGCTAACCTTATTGAGCGGTACTCCTGGGATGGAGACGCTTATAGGGTTGGAATAACCTGCATAAAGCACGTTCATCATCGTGGCAGAAACGGTAGCAGAAGGATCTACGACTGTGTATTTCTGCTCGAAGTCGCGACGGATTATCTCGCCACCACCATTCTGTACGGTCATATAGCCAGAAAGGGTGAAATCTCCAGTCTTGCCAGCAACAAATTCGTATGTGCTATTTGTTAGGTTTACCTCATGGCCACCGATGAAAATCTGTGGCTGCTGGGTGGTATCTACAGCCGCCATTACGATTTTTGCAGAAAACTTATCGCCTCTTACAACTGTCTGTGCGTTAGGGATTACGAAAGCGGAAAGCTTGTTTACACGAATATCCTTAACGTCGATGTTGCTTACGAGATTATGAAGAACCTCGCCCTCAGCATAGCGAATATCACTTTGAAGCTTAGAGAGCATAGTGACGGCTGCTGCCACAGGCATACCTTCGAACATGTATTCTTCCCAGTTCTTGTTTAGAGGGTTCCTGCGTCCTGTTATCTTGGTTGTAAGATTGCTTGCAATGATGCGACGTTTATCTTCGTCTGTTACCATTGTAAGGATCTGTTCACGATAGTTGTCTATTGCCTTGCGAAGCTTTGAGCCCTGTCCTGTGCCAGGAGCAAGCATTACGTGATTTGCAGCTTCGAGATCATCAACTCTCTCGATGTTGTTAACATCACCATCAGAGCCATCTGCATCTTTCACGATTTCCACCTTCAACTGCTGTGCATAGTTGTAGAGGGAATCGCTCATTCTCTTGACAAGTGTAGCCTTGTCAAACCATTCCTTAACTTTCTGAGGGTTAGCTTTGAGCTGAGCCTCGAAATCATCGTATATTGTGGTATTCTGTTTCTCTGTATTGGCAGTTGATTGCATCAGACTTTCATCAACGATGCTGAAGCCATCAAGAACCTCGCTGGAGATATTCATCGCCAGCATCGCCATGAGGACCACATACATCAGATTGATCATCTTCTGGCGTGGAGAAACTGGTTTCTTCTTTATTGCCACAGGCTATGCAATTAATAATTAACAATTAATAATTAATAGGATGCAAATTACTGCTTAGGAATATTGACAGTCATTGCATCTATCATGCGGGCATATACAGCATTGAGTTCTTTTATCTCATCTGCCATCTTACGTGTTTCTGCATTGATCTCGTCTTGAGTCGTAATCTGCTGTGAAGCGGATTTGAGCTGCATCTCATAGACGCGGGCAATACCAGTGAGCGTACGGTTGAGGTTCTCCATTTCCTGAGAGTCGATGGAGAGGCGCTCGCTGACAGCTCCGATTTTGAGAAGGAGATCATTAAGCTCGTTGAGGCGATCAACATATGTTGATGTAGCCTGTTCCATGGCCTGAGCTGTTTCTGGAGTAACAGCAGGGGCGGGAGTGCCAATCTGAGGAGTAGCAGAAATTGTTTCTGTCTGCTGTTTAGAACTGCTTGGAGCAAATGATATGGCTTCAGATGACTGTTGTTGCGCATGTGATGGCTGAGAGCCACTTCCTATGGCGCCTCCACCGATAGAGCCTCCGCCAATGGTGCCACCGCCGATAATGATAGTTCCTCCAGCAATCTGTGAGGCTGGAGCTACATTGCCTTTGTCTGATGCTGATGATGTTATAGCAGACACGTTTTTAGGCGTGTTGCCAGTATTGATTTCACCTGTACCGTTTGCTAATGCTTCCTGAGCAGCAAGGGCAGCAAGTTCTGTGTCTGTTGCAAGGTTACGGCCTTCCTGAGTCTTGTCGAATGGACGGTCGAAAGCAGAGATAAAGAACACGAACACCTCAGTACCCATTCCGATGAAGAGCATGAAATTCGCTCCTGGAAGGTGGGTGAGTTTGAAGAGGGTTCCAAGGATAACGACTGCTGCACCCCATGAGTAAGCGTAGTTCATGAAGGTCTGACCAGAAACGCTATCCATCCATTTCTGTAACCTATATACTATGTTGAAATTACTGTATTTTGTCATATTTTCAGATAGTTGTTTATAATTCGTAATTCGTTACTCGTAATTCGTAATTATATATTTATCTCTTTTTCTTGCCTTTACCATTCTGGCTTGCAGGACTTGCCAATGAACGAACGCAACGGAAGCCTATATAAGCTCTTGGTTGATTCTGATATTCCCAAGAACGCCATGCAGAACGGATGAAGCTTTCTGGATCTTTCCAGGAACCGCCTCTGACGCTCTTCTTTTTCAATCTATAAGGGTCTTCTGTAGCCGCATTGTACTCCAATTTAGGGTTGAGGTCATTCATTGCCTCTACACCAGCTTCTGTGTATATTGTAGAAGTCCATTCTGCAACATTTCCAGCCATGTCATAAAGCCCATGACTGTTTGGAGAATATATTCCCGTCTTGGATGTAATCAGATTGCCATCCTTTGTGTAGTTGCCTCTGTCTGGCTTGAAGTTAGCGTAGAAACAACCATCGCCATTCTTGACGTCTGGATTCTCCCAAGGAAACTCTGTGCCATCCTTTCCGCGTGCTGCATATTCCCATTCTGCCTCAGAAGGAAGACGGTAGCGCTGAATGTATTTTGCCTGTCCGGAAAGTCCTTTGAGCAGGAAGTCTGTACGCCATGCACAGAAGGCATTTGCCTGTTCCCATGTTACGCCGACCACAGGGTAGTCGTTGTAGGTCGGATTGCTGAAATAGTTGCGTAGGTACATTTCATTGTCGGAGTTAGGGAAATCGTTCACCCAACAAGTGGTATCTGGATAGATATTGACGATGTACGTATTGAGGAAGTCCCAAGGTCCGGATAGAGGACGGTTGATGGACTCTCTTATTATCTTACCCTCATCGTTGATATATGCTGTGTCCTTGGTTATCATTACGATCTCGTCTGGATTCACAGTTATATCAGTATTGAGGTTTCTTTCTTCTGGCTTGATACGATTGCGACGAAGTGCAGCCGTTGTATAGTCGTAGATCTCATAGCGATATATAAGTTGTGAAGCGTCTATGAGCTTTTCTCCTGTTACTGGATTCGTGATGTAGAGGCTCTCGTATGCACGTTGCTGATCCTCATTAGGTTTGCGAGGCAGTGGCTTCTTCCAGTTGATTCTTGGCGGAATAGGGTCGTGGTTCTGGTCTTCCGTGATAAGGTAGGTTTCATCACCACCATACGCAGGATCTGCAAGGCGTGTACGGAGAATACTGTCGCGTACCCACATCACGAACTGACGATATTTTGAGTTGGAAACCTCTGTCTCATCCATCCAGAATCCGTCAACGCTGATATCTTTTACAGGAGCGACATTACCCCATAGTGAATCATTTTTGTCAATACCCATCTTTAAAGAACCGCGATTTACCATGACCATTCCGTAAGGAGTTGGCTCGGTGAATCCTCGTCCAGTGCTAATTCCTGTCACCTCACCTCCAGACATGGAGGATGTCATCTTGCCTCCAAAGCAAGATGAAAGAAGGAGAACCGCATTGGTTATCGCAAGAGAGAATATAATGTTTTTTATCTTCATATCATTTATTAGAGGTGTCTCACGCTTTGATGCCTGTTCTTTCCTTTAGGCATGAAGTTGATATCCGTCTGGTATCCGATGAATAGTTCGTGTGAACCATTTTCGAGACTAATTCCATTTGTATAGATGTCATAGCTATAGCCTAACATTATTCCGTGGAAACTACCAGCAAGATATATTGTTGTGGAGTTCTTGGGGCTATATCCTATGCCCGCACTCATATTTCTTCCTTCGTAGGTGTAAATCAGTCGTGCTGTAAGTCCTCCTTTGTATCCAACAAGGTCGGTTGCTACAAATGCTGATGTTGCCACGGTGAAAAGCGGATTGTTCAGTTTGAAGTTATAGCCGCCTGTTGCATATAATGTTGGTTCTACTGTTATTTCGTTGGTTTCACCAAGTGAAATCGTTGGTGATGTTAGATGCTGGGCTGATATGCCAACATACCATGGTTCGCAATAGTAGTGGAGTCCGAAAGCTAAGTCAATAGAGTTACCATTGATGCTACTCTTACTGAATGCTGGGTCACTGGTGTCTTCTATGTCGACTTTTGATCCGTCAAAAGACTCGCTGAGCAATCCAGCCTGAATGCCTATTGCAAGACGTCCATCTCCGAACTTCTTCTGATAGCTGTATTGCGCATTTATCTGTTGTCTGGAAAACAAGCCTTTCTTGTCGTTCATGAAACTTACTCCAACACCGTTTCTTGTGTTCAATGCGTTGAAAGGCATGTCTGCAGATACGTATGCCGTTTGGGGACTATGTTCGTATCCCACCATACTCATTGCGTATGAGGCATTTATGTTTAGTTTGTCATATAGTCCTGCGGCTGCAGGATTAAACGATGTCTGCATATCGAAATAGTGAGAAAAATATACGTCATACTGGGCTCTGACTTTTGATGGAACCAGCGCCATGGCTATGAGTATGATTATCACTATTCTATTCGTTTTCACTTTTATATAACGAAAAACATCTTTGTTTATTACAAATAAGTACGAAAAAAAGCTCCACCCTATTAGGATGAAGCTTTTTCTTATTTAGTTGAGTTTTAATTACTTCTCGAAGAACAGCATAGCTACGCGGTTGTTCTCGTAGGTCTCATACTTGTCCTTTGTTGTACCGCAACCCTCAGCTGTGATACGGCTCTCGTCGATACCGTACTTCTTAACGAGGAGATCCTTAACGGCATTAGCACGACGAACAGAGAGTTCCTGATTCTTCTTAGCCTTACCCTCTGGTGAAGCGTAACCCTTGATGTTGAGCTTGAGCTCTGGGTGGTTCTTGAGGATCTGTGCTGCAACTGCAACGTTCTCAGCCTGCTGCTTTGTGATGAGAGACTTGTTGACATTGTAGAATACAGATGGGATTGTTGGAGTCTCGTAAGTAGCCTCTGGAGCTGGCTTGTTCTCGCAGTCTCTGAGTGCCTTCTGGAGACGAGCAATCTCTGCCTGAAGCTGAGCAATCTTAGCCTGATCTGCAGCGTTCTTGTCGCGGAGGCTGTTGATTGTGTTGTTCAGAGCGTCAATCTCGCGCTGGTCACACTCTGTGATGTTGAGGAAGTGGTGAGTTCCATTGCTAGTCTTGAAGTAGTAGTTGATACCTACATTCAACTCAAGATTTGCATAGTTGGAGTTGTACTGAATCTTCTGACCCAACTGGGCACCGCCTAGTGCGTATGTAACAGCTGGTTCAACATAGAACTGCCATTCCTTCTCGCTTCCAAAATTCCAAGCAAAGTCAAGACCGAACTTTGAGCTCAACATGTTGAGCTGAATGTTTGTGCCTTTCTCTACTTTTGTTCCGAAGTTGTGAACGAATCCGACACCTGCAAGACCAATAACTTCAAATGAACGTGGAGCACCTGTATAACCACCAAATGCATTTGAGAAGTTGAGAGTACCGAGGAGCTGAGTCTTCAAACCGTGGAATGGAGAAGAATCTGTAAGCTGCTGACCGCGGAACTTATTGCTGAAGAGGAATTCTCCTTCCGCAGCAATACCTACACTTGGGGTGAACCATTTACCAAAGCGAACACCAAATGTAGGATTCAGGTTCTTCAGTACAGCCTGATGTTTTGCTGTGGAAAGAACACCTGCATTTGCACCAAGATACCAGTTGTCCCAGAACTTAGCGTCTGCAAATCCGCTCTTTGGCTCCTGAGCTGAAGCAGTCATAGCTGATGCTGCAACAGCAAGCATTAAGAAAAACTTTTTCATTTCGTTTATGATTTTAATTGTTTATATCATGCAATTAACCCTAGACTGTTGTCTTCTTCATCTAGATATTTGTTGCAAAAGTAATATATTTTTGCTAAACAACAAAATATTCTTGCATTTTTTCATCAAAAAAGTGCAAAAAAAGTGATTTTTGTCATATTTTAATTCAAAAATGGCGTATTTTTATGTTAAAATTTGTATTTTACGCTCAAATCCACGTCCGTTTGATAGGAATGTTTAATCATTCTAAGTCCAGAAGAAATAACGTTTCTGTTAAAGTATTTCGTGAAACCAACCTTGAAATTAACTATGATATTGGAAGTTAGCATTGATTTGATCACGGATGAAACTCTAATGCCTTTTCCATAAAAAGTAGTAGAAGTGTAAGTTCCTGGAATTGTTCTTTCGCTCAAATATACACTAGTATTACTGTCTTCTGTATCGAAATATGATGCAAATGCGTAAATCGTTGCTTTTTTGTGTGTTTGAATACTGATATTTTGAGTTAAAGAGTATCCGTATGATCGATTGTCTGTGTAACTGAACCTCGAAAGGTCTATATTTGTTGTAGTTGATATTTTTTCCATTGTCCTTTGAATTGAAATTCTGATTTTGTTGCTATATCTATTGATGATGGCTGTTTTCTCAGAATTATTTCTTTGTTTGATTCTGAATTTGTATTTGGCTTGAACAGTCCAATTTCCTTGGTCGTATTTTAATGATATGTTGTTGTCGAATGAATAGGAATAATCATTTGTGTAATATTTGATCCAAGGGAAATATGAAAGGTCAGAATAGGCATTTATGGTTATTCTTTTAGTTGCTGACCATATTATACCTGCATATATTCCGCTTTCGTTTTGCGTATAGCCTCCATCGTTAAATGCTTTTGCGTTTATTGCATAGTATTTGTATGGGTAAAATCTTTGAACGGCATTAACGGTGATGTCTTTGTTTAGTTTGACTTCAAGGCTGTTTATTGTTGCAATGGATTGGCATGAACCGGTTGCGGTTTCTCCTGAAAAGGTGAATCTTCCGGAGATATATCCATAGTTAAGGCTCATATTCCAGAAATCATAGCCTTGGGCATAATATGTTTTGTATGAATAGTGATTGTTACTGGGATTTGGATTCAATGGCCTGTCAAACCAATTATATACCATAGATGCTCCTATGTAAAGTCCATTCCTTTTATAGTTTATATGTGTACCTGCGTTCAAAGATGAGGAATTATTTTTCTTCTCCATTTCAGCTGGTGTCCTATGATAACCTGTTGTAGATATTGTAGAAATACTTCCGTCTCTGTTTAGGGATGCATCTATTTTTCGATAGGACCAGAATGATGTTAAGGTCCATTTTGCGATGGAACCTGTTCTGCCTAAATCGAGAGTGTTTGCAAATCCTTGGAAATGCCCTCCATCTGATCTTGTCGCATGTCCTGTTATGGTTGCATCATAGTTATTCATGGATGATAACATCATTTGTTTACCATAGCCGAAACAGTTGTTTTGTATAAGTCCCATTCCGAACTTGATTTTGTATTGTCCTAACACAAACGTTTTCAATCTTCCTATATTATTCACCTTGATGTAGAAGGAGTAATAATCAGTTCCCCATTTGTTTTTGTTGGCAAATAGAGGTTCACCTGCGTCTTGCGAAGCACAGAAACCATATTTTATGTTGTCAGAGAATTTTCCAGACAATTTAATATTGTATTTGTATTTATAGCCAAGATATCCATTTTTATCACCTTCCCTATCATATAATGGTATGTTGGTATATGTTAGAATTTCTCCGTGACCTTTTCTCATTATGGAATCAAGAGTAGGTCTTGAATACCATTTATTCTTTATTATTGGTTCAGCAACAATAAAGTTACATAGAAAAAGTCTGAGAGGTCTGTCGATAGATTCGATAAGAGCCAATTCTTCTATTGTTTTAAACTCACCATACCTGTCACGGTATTTTATTATATCATCTATCTGGTCTATGTTTATTCCTGGAATTAGATATAGGTCTTCTGGCGTTAAGGTGTTTATGTTTAGTGGCGATGATTCTAGTTCACATAGGTGCTCGTAGTCATTTTCTATTGATGCCTCATCTATTTCCTCCATGGCATATATCTCATGGAAATAATCTTCCCATGCATTTTCTTGTGCTATGGAAAGAATTGGAAATAGTGATATTAATATAATAAGGTATGCGCGCACGTGTATTAGAATATAATGTGAATTAGATGGTTTTGAACATGAAAACAAAGGTTCTTGATAATTCGCCTTGCATTCGCTCTTCATCCGAACCAAACTCGATGATCCTTCGCTCTTTGTCCGTTCTAAGAACGGATTTTCATCGAGTTTGGTTCGGAGGAAGAACGGACTTATAACGGATTTGTAACGGAGGTACTAGGGGAGTGGTAGGAAGGCTTTACGTTATTGTAAAGCCTTATCTACTTGCTGGATCAGCCATTCGTTCTGTTGCGGAATGGTCAGGTTGCTATTGTCGAGCAATATTGCGTCTTCTGCCTGACGTAATGGTGAAACCTCTCTGTGAGAGTCAATATAGTCACGTTCCTCTACGTTCTTCAGAATCTCGTCAAAATCAGCCGGCATTCCTTTCTCCTGAAGTTCGTCATAGCGTCTCTGAGCACGAACTTTGGCACTTGCCGTAACGAATATCTTGAGCTCTGCATCTGGGAAAACTGTAGTGCCGATGTCTCTTCCGTCCATGACAATACCTTTTTCAGCTCCCATCCTTCTCTGCTGCTCTACCATTGCCTCACGAACGAAAGGTATTGCAGCAATCTTGGAAACGTGATTGCTGACCTCAATAGAGCGGATGATGTTCTCTACACATTCGTCATTAAGACAAGCGTCAGGTCTTCCTGTTTCTTCATTGATGCGGAATGAAACCTTGATATTATTCATGCTCTTCTGAAGTTCATCAGTCTTGACTTCGCCGTCTGCTGTGAACAGATTATTGCGCATGGCATAAAGGGTGATGGTACGGTACATTGCACCTGTATCTACATAGATATACCCTAATTTGCGTGCGAGTTCCTTTGCCATTGTACTCTTTCCGCAAGAAGAGTGACCGTCTATTGCTATTGTTATCTTTTTCATTTCTATATTATAATTGTTCTTTATTCTGTCTGCAACTTGTTCCATAAGCCATTTGGGGGTTGATGTAGCTCCGCAGATACCAATGCTGTTGACACTTGAAACCCACTTTGGATCTATCTCGTCAGGTCCTTCTACAAGATAGGTGTGTGGGTTCTGCTCTTTGCAGGCATTGTATAGCACTTTGCCATTGCTACTCTTTCTGCCAGAGACGAAGAGTATTAGATCATGTTTTGTGGCAAATGTGCAGATGTTAGGCATTCTGTTGGCTACCTGTCTGCAAATTGTGTCAAACCATTGGAAGTTAGCACCTGGAGCAATATGAGCCTGAATATAGTCTATGATGGCGTGAAACTCATCAAGCGACTTCGTGGTCTGTGAATAGAGGTAGATGTCGTGTGTGAAATCAAGTCGGGTGACTTCATCCACATGCTCTATCACTATGGCACGTTGTCTTGTCTGACCAACGAGACCTAACACTTCCGCATGACCGTTCTTGCCGAAGATTACAATCTGTGCATCCGGATTTGCAGTGAATTGTTTCTTGATACGCTTCTGCAACTGAAGCACCACAGGACAGGTAGCATCAATAATCTCAATATTGTTTTGCTCAGCTATCTTGTATGTCTCTGGTGGTTCACCATGTGCTCTTAGCAGAACCTTGGCATTGTGAAGCTCTGCAAACTGTGCATGGTCGATAGTGATAAGTCCCATCTCTCGAAGTCTGTCACACTCCATGCCATTGTGTACTATATCTCCAAGGCAGTAGAGGGTAGAACCTTTTGTCAGTTCTTCTTCTGCCTTGTTGATTGCAGTTGTCACTCCAAAGCAGAAACCTGATGAAGAGTCTATTTCTATTAACATCTTTTTATGTACAATTTATTCGCTGAAGCTCATCAAGCTAAAGCAAGTTCCCATTTACAATGTACAATCTATTTCAATTGTCTATAAAATTCATCAAGAAGACTGTGAGCTGCGGTGAAACTTGTCTTTTCGCCATCCTGAACGCTCATTTCTGCTTCTATCAGTTTCTTGGCAATGACAGGATCGTTGTAGAATCTATTCCTCAGACTAGCCTCAATGGTTTCATACATCCAGTATTTATTCTGGCGTTGGCGACGAGTCACGAAATATCCGTTCTTCTTTACGAAATCCACATATTCAAAGATCATATCCCACACTTCCTTTATACCATATCCGTAGAAGCCAGAATAGCAAAGTACCTTAGGCAACCATCCGCTTTCTGACATAGGGAAGAAATGAAGTGCGTTGCGGAAATGAGTTGCTGCCATCTGACATTTATCCACGTTGTCTCCATCGCATTTGTTTACTACAATGCCATCTGCGATTTCCATTATTCCGCGCTTGATGCCCTGAAGCTCATCACCTGTGCCTGCAACCTGAATAAGCAGAAAGAAATCTACCATGGAATGACAGGCGGTCTCGCTTTGTCCTACGCCAACAGTCTCTATGAAAATCTTGTCATAGCCGGCAGCCTCGCAAAGGATTATTGTCTCGCGGGTCTTTCTTGCAACACCTCCAAGAGAACCTGCAGAGGGTGAAGGTCGTATGAATGTTTCTTTTCTTGTGGATAGTTTCTCCATTCTTGTCTTGTCGCCAAGAATACTGCCCTTGCTCCTTTCTGAAGAAGGATCTATGGCAAGAACTGCAAGTTTTCCTCCGTAGGTGTCAAGTACATGAGTGCCAAAGACATCAATGGAGGTACTCTTACCTGCTCCTGGAACACCACTTATGCCAATCCTTACAGACTTTCCGCTATAAGGAAGGCACTTCTCTATCACCTCCTGCGCCTTTGCCTGATGCTCAGGATTGACAGACTCCACAAGCGTAACTGCCTGTGAGAGTATTGTTACATCACCGCGCAATAGTCCTTCAACCATCTCATTTACGCTATACTCCTTATGACGAAAGCGTCCGCGTTTTAGATAAGGGTTGATGATTGAAGGCTGTGCCACGCCGCTATTTACGGTCAGCCCTTTATATTCGCTGCTGTTTTCTGGATGTTCCATAATGTCATGTACAATTTACCATGTACAATTTACCATTTACCGTGATTGACATAATTGTACATTGTAAATGGTAAATTGTACATGATGTTATTTCTTAATCTCAATTATCACCTTCTGCTTCCTTGGATCATTTGTAATCATAAGGATACGAGGACGAGTCTTTACCCTTGACAAGTCTTGGGCATAGCCTGTGATCTTCATCTTCGTACTTTCGCCGGCGTTAAGTTTCTGTTTGGCAAGAGTGATTTCTATGCCAGGAGTAAACAACTGCATTGAGCGAATCTCAAGTGGAGACTTACCCTTGTTTGTTATCAGAATCTCCGCCTTTTTCTTGTTGCCTTTTATGTTTGAAAGGTCAACAGTAGTAGATGAGAGTTGAATGCGTGGACTGCGATACAGACTTGCCTCGTCAAGTCTCGGTTCTGGAGGAAGAAGGACAGTAGATACCATGATTTCCTTATCCTCGGAAACCTTATCGCCCATACCCTTTGATAGGTATATGCTTGCCTGAGAAAGACCGAGCGATTTCATCTTGCTTGAGTTTAGCATGATGTGAATAACGCCTTCTTTCTTCGGACCAAGACGCTTTGGTGAAATCTCTGCACGGAGATAGTTAGGAAGGTGCATAAGCACAGGCTCAACAAACTGATTGTTTGGATTCATGATGTGTATGTCCTGAACTGGACGCTCACCACGGTTCACATCGTCAAACTCAATAATGTTTGCGTCAGTCAGCAGACCTCCGATAGAGTAGGGGTAGTTGCCTACGAAGTTCTCGACCTTTGGTACAACGATGCCCTTGACAGTTACGTATGTAGGTTCTTTCTGATCCTTTACGTATATGGCTACATCACGCTGAAAATGCCCAAGCTGCTTAGAGTCATACGTTGCACTAACCTTAAAGTCTGTTCCTGCTGGTATTACTCCTACAGGAAAGCCCACCTGAGTGCAGTTGCATCCAGAGTACATGCTTGATATCTCGATAGGTGCATTTGATATGTTCTTTACGTCAAATGTAGCCGTAACAGGTTGCATGAACTGAACCTGTCCTAAGTCAATGACGTTATTTCTTACTTGCAAGGTCTGTGCCGAGGCAAAGAACGGAAATGCAAGTAGAAGCGATAGAGATAATTTCTTCATTTATTACAATAATTACATTATTACAATATTATTTTACCACATAGTTAGAACCTGGTGTTCTTCCTGTAAACACGGGTGAGTAGGTGCAGGTTGCAGTTGCAGTGCCTGAAGTATAGTTGCCACTTCTTGCCACATAGTATGAGGTCTTTATCACGTGTGTGCCTTTCCTCATCATATTGTAGCAGTATTCTGTCTTGGTATCGCGAACAATACGATAACTGCCTTGTCTGTAGCCAGAGAGTTGTTCAACAGGTTCTAAGCAAGCTGGACGGTTATCAGTTACAGTTACAAAGTCGTAGTCACGATCTGCTGTAATTGTAATTGTAATTTCAACCTTGTCGCCAACCTTCAAGTCCTTGCCGTTAGTCTCCACCTTTCTTGTAATGGAAAGTCCTGTTGAAGACTCCTTACTTTCTGTAGCCGCCTGTTTGTATTCAATGAAAACATTGGTCCACGACTCACCGCTTGTATGCTTTGTGACAGTAAGGGTATTGTCTTTAGATGTAATATCCTTTGAAGTCTTTACATAGCCAAGTGCTGAGGTGTATTCCTGAGCTGGCATTCTTGTCTTGCCTGAAGCTATGTCGGCTGGAACGCCTTTCTTCAGAGAATATGTTGTGCCTTGTGACGGGCATAGGAAAGCATAGATCGCATTTATAGCGTTGATTGGAGTATCCCAAGACTGTGTTCTCTTGCTCTGCAATAGCCAACGCTTCATGTCTGCTATCTCCTTTGCTGAGTTCTTGCCGTCAATAAGCTTCAGAGCCTCTATGACAGAAACCTGTGTCGGAATCTTATAGTCGGACCATGAATAACGTGCACGATCAGAATCAAAGTATCTGCCGAGATCCACACGATATACCGTATGCTCAATGATACTCTTGATAAATTCAGATGCCTTGCTCTTGTTTCCGGCAAAGGCGAGTATGATAGCTGCCTGTGCCTTTGTCTGCATATCGTCATAGCGTGTCTCTTCTGGAACGAGCTTTAGCAGATACTCAGCACTACTGTTGCTGTTGATCTTTGTGCCAGAGGCCTTGGCGATAGCGCGGCAATAGAGATAGTCAAGGGCGTATGAAGGAAGGTACTTGTATTTTTCCTTCTTCATCTCTGCAACTCGCTTGGCTGTTTCTTTGTCGAGGTAGTTGAAAGCGCGCTTAATCAACTGCGCGTTTTCTCTCCTTACCTTCTCATTGTTTATCATGAGGTTAAGGCGGAGAAGCGTTTTCAGAACGTGGACGGTCATATATGTGCTTCCTTCCATACCTTTCCACCAACTCCAGGAGCCGTTGCTGTTCTGGAGTTTTGAAAGGCGTTCGAGAGCATCCGAATTGCGGTAGTTCAAGGAGATAGAATCAAAGAGCTGATTTAGTTCCTCGGATTTCCATTCGCTTACGGCTTTCCTAATCTCAGGATTTGTACGTGCAATGCCTGAAGCAATTGAGTTTGCATAGTATGCAGAAGAAAGAAAAATTGCGTTCTCGTCATTTGCCTTTGAGATATATGGTAGCGCCTTAATCATCAGCCACTCTGGAGAGTCTGTGTATTCAACTGTGAGTTTCTTCTCGTTGACAGATGGCATGATATTCTTCAGGTCAAATTGTTTTTCACCAGCCTCTGCCAGAATGAATGTCTGGGTGTTCACCATCAGTTCTTTCTGTGAGAGAATAGGCAGATCCTTCTGCTCGCCGTCAGAGAAAGAACCATCCTCGCTCTTGCCAGAAACGGTGTAGCGCACTATTATGCTCTTGTCCTCCTGATTCTTTGTGTCGTAAGCAAAAGCTACGGCCTCTGTCTCGCCCCCCTTTACGGTTATCTTCTTGCTTTGGGTAGAGAGAACCTTTTCCGTCTTGGCATCAAGAATAGTGAACTTCACAGTTGCCGCAATGTCCTTTCTTGTTAGATTAGAGACTGATGCCGGAATGTCAGTAACGTCACCCTCACGCAGGAAACGAGGCAGACGAGGCTGAATCATCAGTTTCTTTTGAGCAATAGCCTCGTCGGTCATAGAGCCAAATCTCACATCCTTGTCATGAGCAAATGCCATGAACTTCCAAGTCGTTACGCTCTCTGGAAGAGTGAATGCCAATGTCGCAATACCCTTATCATCAGTTCTCAACTGAGGCATGAAGAAAGCCGTCTCGTTGAGATTGGTGCGGATAGGAGTTTCATCTGTTTCTTCGCTTTCTTCAAGAGCCATAATATCCGCAGTTTCCTGTTCTTCTACTATAGATCCTGTCAAATCTGATTTCCTCTGAACTGCATATCCTACAACAACGAGGTCGTTGAGAGATGCTTTTTTTGCCATCATTGGAGCTGCACCTTTAACTGATATTGATGAATATTCAAGACGACCATTCAAACTGCGGAATTTAACGCTGTAATCTAAACCATATGCGAAAGATGTGAAATCAAGATCCTTTTGGTCAAGAAATTTGTATGGTTTGGTTAGATATCGACGAATGTCCCAGTTGGATGTAGTTGCCCAATCATAGGATATATGCCAAAGCCTTCTCTCGTCGTCAAAATCCCATTCGTGATCATAGATGTCGTCAAGCGATTCGTCATAGAGTACAGCCATGACATTTGCTTTCGCAGGTTTGTCTTCTTTGTCTGTGACAGACAATTTCCATTCTTCTTTTTGTCCTGGTTCGAGCTTGTTGCGGAATGTTGTCCAGTTTAGCTTTAATGTATTGTCTGGTAATGGACGAAGAATGTCACCCTTGTTTTCGTATAGCTTGCCGTCACGCATCCACGCAATGGTATAGGATATACCATCACCATATTCTTCTTTGTATTCAAACTTGCGGGTTACGAGTGATGAATCCAGCTTGATTGAGCCAGATTCTATAACACCTTTTTCGCTGAAAATAGAATATAGGGCATATACGTTTCTGTCAGATGTTCCAAACTGAATAGTAGCAGGGAAGTTGTTGCTTGTTTGGTACCACCATTTGTGAGTTTCTATTGCAGGAACCTTATCCTCAAGACTGAATATAACGAACTTTTTTTCGAGTGTGTCAGTCCCGCAAATCGCCTTTATGGAATGGGAGCCAGAAGGGAGTTGCAAGGGAATTACATAGGACTTGCCACAGATTGCCTTTCCCCGTGGATTACCGTCAATTTCTATAGTTGCTTCACCTTCAATCTTTGTGCCAGCGTTATTTCTACGGGTAAAGATTATCTCAATAGGTTTTTCGCCTTTGAGATATTTATCCTTGATGTCACATGAAAGATTTGTTGGGCGGTTGCTTAATGGTAGGGAAATAAAACCATTATGTGATTCTCCTGCCATGTCTGTAACATCTGCAGATATATTTATGTTGTAATAAGCAGGAGGACACCAGAAATATGAAGTTCTCTTTCTCGTGCTATATTTTTCTGGAAGAATCATAGGTGCTTTCATCTTGAAATTGCCTTCTGCGTCAGTATAAATAGTATCTTGAAGGAGTTCGGAATTGTCGTATGATGTAAGACTCCACCACCAACAATTGTTTCTTTTTACAGAATAAACAACCTTCGCGTTACTTACTGCAACCCCGCTATATGTCTTGGCTGTACCTGTAACAATTATGGTATCACCATCCTTGTATTCTTTCTCTGGCTTTTGAATCGTTACTTCGTAGGTTGGTCGAACATATTCCTCTATTCGTATGTTGCATTTACCATTATTGTTGTCTGCATCTTTTGCTTTTACATAGAAAACTCCATTCTTGACATTTTCAGGTATGACAAAATCGGCAGAAGCAGTACCGAATTCATCTGTAATTACTTTCACCTCAGATATTGTCTTGTCTCTTTTTAGAGAAATTGTTAATTCCTTATTATCTTTTGCTTTTGTCTTATCCTCATCTATGATGTCGTATGCAAGTATAGAGGCATGAACCGTTTGTCCCGGGCGATATATTGAACGGTCAGTAAAGACTTTTATTTCAAGTTCTGTAGAGTTGTCGCGAGGGCTATTATCGTGATGTGTCCAGATGTTAAGTGGAAGTTGTATGTTGTCCTCTTCTGTCGTAGCATAAATATATGCAGGTTTTTGGTCCTTGATATTAAATATATATTCACCGTCTTTATCTACGGTGGCAGTTTCTAATTCTTTGTTTTTAGATGATAGAATATGCAGTTTTGCACCGGGAACTGGGTGTCCTGATGCTGAATTGACGACGACATATCTTATTTGCTTTTCACCTTGCTGAAGTGCTATTACCTTCAAATCGCTGACATTTATAATCGCCTTGTTGTGCTTTAGACTTTCACCATCTGTAATTAGTTCTACGAGATATGTGCCGAGTGGTAGTTTGCCGATTGTAATGGTATCTTTGAAGGACTCGTATATCTCGTGCTTTTCCAGTTGCTTTGTTATGGAAATCGCTTTAGAGGTCTTGAGATAAGGCTTTAATGCCTTGAAGTTCTTCTCTATGTCATAATTGGTGTGAATATCCTTTGATGGATATCCGACAATAGGTGTTGCTGAAATGGCAACACCTGATATGTTCCTTATGTTATTAAGTTCGAATTTTACAGTATCAGTTGTACTGAATACATTTTTGCAGTACAAATTGACGGTTGGGGCAATAAGGTCTTCTTTCTTATTCCTCAGTTCGTTCATTTCTTTCCAAGAAGGCCAGCGCTTTATTGCTTCTTCAATCCATTCTAATGCCTTGCCCTTTTCTGCTTGAGATAATAGAAGTTCATTTTCTTCCAGATATAATAGAATGTAGGCTTTCCTTATAGCCAAGGCGCCACATTCAGGTAAGTCATTATAGATGTTTATCAGAGAATCTACTTTATTAAGATATGTTTTATTGTCACTATCATATCTTATGACGGAGTATTTCAGTTGAAGGGCAGCTGCAATACAAGCCGCCTTTCTATTGTCTTTCTCTGAATAGTATCGCACGAGTGGCTCAAAGTCTTTCTCTGAGTATGCGATGAGGCTTATCAAATCGTGGTTGAAGTATCTGCTGTCCTCTCCCTTCTTGACAAATGGAATGTATTTCAGAGTGCCGTTCTTTCTTGTCAGTTCCTTGACGATCTCAGGATTCGTGTGATTGAGAAGGCTATCAACAAGCCCTTTCTTTGCTTTGTTGACGGCAACTTGATAAAGACATGCTGCCAATGGATCTTTCTTCGTAAGTTCCTGATACTTTGCCTCCATACGCTTTTCCATAGGGGCAATGGAATCTCGTGAAATCTCTCGGAGAAGTTCTTTTTCTGTGAAGAGAGCAGCAAACAGATGACCATAATGCTTTTCTTTCTCTGCCTTTGTCTCTATCTTCTTTACTGCCGATAAAGCCGTCTTAGGCTGATCTTTCTCTTGCGCTTTCTCTAACTGTTTCCAGAGAGAGAAATAGTCTCCCTGTGCTGACAATCCTAATGTCAGCACAGAGAAGAGCAATATGGTCAATAGTCTTTTCATGTCTTTTAATTACGAATTACAAATTACTAATTACTTGTTTTGAATTGCAGATTACCGAGTTGTCAATCTTGCGAGGGCGACAGAGGTAAATTGTAATTCGTACTTAGTAATTTGTACTTGTTTACTTTGTCTTTACAATCTTTGTCTTTTCCTGTTCCTTGTTTCGCCTGTTCACTACAGTAACTACGCTCTGGGCGAGTGCGAGGAATGCCTGACCTGTTATGGTGTTCTCGTCAAGAGCGGCTGGAGTTCCTGCATCACCTTTTTCGCATATACCCTGAACAAGTGGAATCTGGGCAAGCAATGGAACGTTCATCTCCTGGGCGAGATTCTTGCAGCCCTCCTTGCCGAAGATATAGTACCTGTTCTCTGGGAGTTCAGCAGGAGTGAACCAAGCCATATTCTCGATGAGACCAAGAATTGGAACATTAACCTTGTCGTTGGTGTACATGTCAATGCCCTTACGCGCATCAGCCAATGCTACCTGCTGTGGGGTACTTACAATAACAGCACCTGTTATGGCGAGTGTCTGGAGTAGGGTGAGGTGAATGTCACTTGTGCCAGGAGGTGTGTCAAGAATGAAATAGTCTAGTTCGCCCCAGTCGGCATCTGCTATCAACTGCTTCAAGGCAGAGCAAGCCATTCCGCCTCTCCAGAGGGTTGCCGTATCTTTGCCGATGAAGAAACCGATAGAGAGAAGCTTAACTCCGTATTTCTCAACAGGAACAATCAGCTGGCGACCGTCTTTCTCTATAGCGTATGGTCGTTCGCTCTCCACGTTGAACATCTTAGGCATACTTGGACCGAAGATGTCTGTATCGAGAAGTCCTACCTTATAGCCGAGACGTGCCAATGCTATGGCGAGATTGGCAGATACTGTGCTCTTGCCCACGCCGCCTTTGCCTGAACTTACAGCGATGATATTCTTAACGCCAGGCAGAAGGTTCTCAACCTCCGGACGTGGAGCTGACTTATATTCAAGTTTAATCTCCACCTCCACCTCCTTGCCAACGTGATAGTGTATGGCTGCTTCTGCTGCCTTAACGGTTGACTTCAGGAATGGATCAGTCTCGCGAGGGAAAACGAGTACGATAGTAACTTTGTTGCCGTTGATGCTTGGAGTGTCAGCAAGCATTTCCGACTCTATAAGGTTCTTCTTTGTTCCGGCGTAGATGACTGTTGCCAGTGCGTCGGTTATGAGTTTCGGGTATAAATTCATTGCTTAAAATAATATATTTTAGAATGCAAAGATAATGATAAAAATGGAGATATCCAAATCTTATTAGTGAAAAGAGATTAAACCATGAAAAAAGGCTTGCAACCTAAGTTGCAAGCCTTATATCGAATTGTGTTGTACTCTAATTTAGATGTCGAAGAAGATACCGATTGAAAGAGCCTCTGTATCTACACCAAGACCGAATCTGTCATAGTTGCCAGCCTCTTCGCTGAATGTTGTCCAACCGAGACCACCAAGCTTAGCTTCGAGGCTAACACCCTCTGCTACCTTAAATGCAACACCTGGCTTGATGCCAATGCCGAAAGAGTTGCCATTGTCCTTGCCGTATGTCTTGTATGCGAGACCACCATCAAGGAAGAATGTGAGCTTGTCAACATTAGCGAACTTGTAGCGAGCGTATGGGTTGATTATGAAACCTGTAACAGCATCATTGTCACCCTTTTGAGTAGAAGTGATACCGAGCTTAACAGCTACTGCCCATGTCTCATCAATGTCATAACCGATTTCTGGAGCAATCTCCCAGGCTGTGTTTGCCTTAGCACCATCATTCTTTGACTTTGCCCAGTCGAAACCTACTGAACCACCAATCCAAGTCTGTGCGTTTGCTGTTAGAGCGATCAATGCTACTACAGCGATTGCGAAAAATTTCTTCATTTTTAGTTGCTTAATTTTTTGTTTTTCCTACTCTATCCTGAATATTGAGGTTTTCGGATTACCCTCGTTTTTAGTTTTATGTTATGCTTAAAAGCGAGTGCAAAATTAAGCAGAGAATCCTTAACTCGCAAATTTATATGATAATTTTGTGTGGGTACACAATGTTTATTTGATAAGCGTCAAGAAAACTGGTGTAAAATGATAAGTTTTCCGAAATGCCAGTGGAAATTCAGATTTTATCTTATTTTCCGATACCTTTGTGCGGAAAAGCTCTCTTGTAAAGAGCGTCTTTGGACAAAATCATGTGAAAGGCTTCCTATACGTGCAGCCATTCTTCCATTCCGAGCATCCGTAAGCCGTCTTTCCTTTTATGATAGTGCCTTTTCCGCATAGAGGGCATATCGTAGGTACATCATCTGCATTGGCACGCAAAGAAGATGCTGGTGTATTGGTCGCATCAGCTGTTTTTTTCTTTGCGGAAGCCTTTTTGGTTGTCTTTTTCTTTTGCTCTTCTTCTGGATCTATCACAGTAACTCTTCGGTTGGTATTGTCTGCAAGAACCTGATTTACAATGCTGTTGATCTGCTCTTTTAGCTCAGAAATGAACATACCTGCATCATATTTTCGGTGTTCAATGTCGCGTAGCTTCTTTTCCCAGATACCAGTAAGTTCAGGGCTCTTCAATACATCTTCATGTATAAGGTCTATCAGTTCTATGCCTGTTGGAGTTGCCACGAGTGTCTTGCGCTCCTTCCTTATGTAATGGCGCTTGAAGAGCGTTTCTATTATAGCCGCACGAGTAGAAGGACGACCAATGCCGTTCTCCTTCATCGCGTCTCGTAGTTCGTCATTATCCACGAATTTGCCTGCAGTTTCCATTGCACGTAGCAAAGTTGCCTCTGTATATGGCTTTGGAGGCTGTGTCCATTTCTCTGAGAGGGAAGGAACGTGTGGACCTTTCTCGCCCTTAGAGAATGTTACGTTAGAAGATGCATTGCTTTCTTCTTCGTTCTCATTGTCAGAATCTGCAATTGTATTATCTTTTTTGAAAACGACCTTCCAGCCTTCATCCGTGACAATACGGACAGAGGTCCTAAATAGAACGCTGTTCTCGTCATTAAGTTCTTCTATCCCAGTTGCTAATATTTCCCCCTCTGGTTTCGTCGTTGCTACTCTTCCCAGAATCGTTGTAGTCTCAAATTTCAAGTCTGGATAGAAGGCTGCAATGAAAGCTCTTGCTACGAGGTCGAACACATTACGCTCCATATCAGACAATCCCTGTGGAGGGATGCCAGTTGGTATAATGGCATGGTGATCCGTCACCTTTGATGAGTCAAACACTTTCTTGCTCTTTTTCAAAGGTTTCCCACCAATCGCCTTTACAAGCTCTGCGTAAGGAGCAACACCGCTAAACTGTGTCTTGAACAATCCGTTCAATGTCTGAGGACATTTTGGATAGATGTCATCAGAAAGGAAAGTCGTATCAACACGTGGATATGTCGTGAACTTTTTCTCGTAAAGAGCCTGTATCAACTGAAGAGTCTGGTCTGCTGAATAGCCAAACTTCTTATTGCAATCCACCTGAAGAGATGTAAGGTCATAGAGACGTGGAGGTGCTTCCGTTCCTTTTCTCTTTGTTATGTCAACAACGTGGAAATCATTATCCTTGATAGTTTCAAGAACTTTCTTACCCTCGTCTTCTGTGGTATATTCTATCTGACGATAGATAGGACCTTTTGACTTTTGTGTCTTACCGTTTTTTGCGGCCTCTGCAACCTCAGCTGCATCTTCAGCCTCTGCCTCTTCATCGTGGGCAATGGCTGTAAACTTGGCCTCCTTGTATAATGTGGAAAGAATCCAAGACTGACGAGGCTTGAAGTTGTCAATCTCTTTCTGACGGTTTACAATCATCGCAAGGGTAGGGGTCTGTACTCTTCCGATGGAAAGAACCTGATTACTGCGCCCTTGTGGACGATATTTCAATGTATATAGGCGTGTGGCATTCATGCCAAGCAACCAGTCGCCTATGGCACGTGAAAGACCTGCAAGATACAAAGACTCGTATTCCTGCTGATCTTTTAGTGTCTGAAATCCTTCTCGTATAGCCTCTTCTGTAAGAGATGAAATCCAAAGTCTCTTCACAGGACATTTTGCCCCAGCCTTTTGCATCACCCAACGTTGGATAAGCTCTCCTTCTTGACCGGCATCACCGCAGTTGATTATAGAGTCTGCCTCTTGCATCAATTTCTCGATTGTGGCAAACTGAGCCTTGATTCCTTGGTCATCCTTCAATTTTATTCCGAAACGCTGTGGTATCATAGGCAATGAACCCAATGACCATCTCTTCCACATAGGGGTATAGTCATCAGGTTCCTTCAGCTCGCACAAGTGACCAAAAGTCCATGTCACTTGATATCCATTGCCCTCAATGTATCCTTGCTTGGAGTTTGTGGCTCCAAGTACATTGGCAATATCACGAGCTACGCTCGGTTTCTCGGCTATGCAAACGACCATGTTTTAATTACGAATTACTAATTACGAATTGCAATTTTTCTACAGGAATGATGATTGTTTTTTTGCTTGCGCATAACATTAATTGTGACATTAATAAACATTAATTATAACATTAATGGCCTTGCGGCTCAAATGCTCAAAATTTTTGTCCAAATTAATGTTTTAATTCATGTCTTAATTAATGTTTCAAAACAAAGTTTATTATTGTGTTAGTTTTGGCACCAAAGGTGCGTTTGCTATTTATTCGTAATTAACGAACTTCTCTTGTCTCTGTGATACGAACGGTAATCATCCAGTTCTATCTCCTTTTCCGACTCTGTGAGCTGCCCTTCTCGTGGAAGAAGGAACTTAATGTATTTGATGTTCAGACCACGCTCAATCCACATAGACTCGTAGTAAGTCTGTATGGATAGGATTTTCTTTGTTTCTTCATCAATACCTTCGGTATGGTAGAGATCTGTTGTACGGAAGAGGACTGGCAACTCGTTATGCTCCACCATATAGGTGGTGTAGGTGAACAGGAAGTTAGAGTCCGTCTTTAGGTGTATGATACCATTATCCACAAGGAAATGACGGTAACGTTCAAGGAAGAAGGTAGAGATAAGGCGCTTGTGTACGTTCTTCATCTGAGGATCAGAGAAAGTGAGCCAAATCTCCTGCACCTCATCTTCTGAGAAGAAACGGTCTATTATCTCGATGTTAGTGCGAAGGAATGCAACATTCTTCAGTCCAGCCTCCAATGCCTTTGTTGCACCAGTCCACATACGTGCTCCCTTTATATCAACGCCTATGAAGTTCACGTTAGGATATAATTGAGCCAGTTCCACGGTATATTCCCCCTTACCACACCCCAGTTCGAGCACGATAGGATTATCATTGTGGAAATACTGTTCTCTCCAGTGTCCTTTCATGTCGAAAGGAACATTATCCACCACAGAGTATGGATATTGGAACACATTCTCATAGCGTTCCATGTCTGCGAACTTCGCGAGTTTACCTTTTCCCATTGGTTAATGAGTCTTTGTTGTCAGAATTATAATTTAGATGCAAAGTTAATCAATAATTCTGAGATTTCAAAATGAAATATGGAAAAAATAAAGAGCAGCAACTTTAAGGTTGCTGCTCTTTATCTGTATTGCGATTCTTGTGCAAAATAAAATGTGCACAGAATGATGTTTAGTCATCAAAATTGTCATCATCAATCGGTTCGTCTTTGAGACGTCCAGATGTTGTGTTTCCATTCTCCGATATGGCTGCAAGGAGACTCTCCTCAATCGCCATTTCCCTCGGTCTAAATTCTGGTGCTATATATTTCTTTTTCATAACAATATCTATGTTCTTAAATTAATATACGACTTTCTTTGTAGAAGTCTTGCCATTCTTCAAGGTGGTTTTTACGATGTTGAGACCTTTGACTGGTGTTGTAGATGCTTTACCATCAACAGAAACGAACTGTGAACTTACAACTTCTGCATTTGCATTCTCTGTAACGCCATCAATGCCTGTTGTCTCTTCGCTTGTCTCAAGAATTTCAACGGTTCCGTCCTCGTCGATAATTTGGATAGTCGCATTATCAAACTTTGCTGCAGAAGCTGCATTATCGAGAGTGATGTAAGCACGGCATGGCTTGAGTCTTGTGCTGTTAAGAGGCATTCTTCCGAATTCGCCATTTAGACCGACAATGAATGCATTTGCTAGATCAGCCTTTGGAATTGCCTTATATGTGCCATTGAATTTTGCAGGCTCGTTAGAGTTATTGTCACTAGCTTTTGACTTTGCTTCCGTTTGATATATCTGAATACCATTTGTGTTATAAAGGTTGATAAGGGAAGTTGTCTTGTTCGCCTTGCAAAGCATTGGCATATTCGCATCCCACGCTGCAATTGTGAATGTTACTAATGGATCTGCACCTGGTTTGTCAATATTGCAAGATGTGAATGTTGATGCACGGTCAAAATAGTCTGATGGGTTATCTAATTTGAAAGGTACAGTAACAGTGTAATAATTACCATATGTAAGGTTGCGGGTGTAATCAATATTCTTGGCACTAAATGACTTAGATACCTTAATCTCTGTTCCATCATCTGCAATCTTGTAGTTGTTGCATCTTTCACCATTGACGATGTTGTCACCCTCTGCAGAAATGCCTTCTGTAAAATAAGCAAGACGGTTTGCACCTACAGTTGAGCTGTTGATAGAACCAACAATTGTTGTACCAGTAAAGTCATAGTTTAAAAATGCCTTACCTGCAACGATATTGTTGAATCTTGCCAAATCTACCAATCCTGATACGATACCAACTTTTGAGTCCTCATCTGATGCGGTTGTTGTTGGCAATGGGATGTTAGAACCAATATAGGTAGGAATGAAATTGTCGGTACAATTCAGGTATGTTGTACCCTCTTTCCAGTTGCCTGTTGTTGCATCTATTAATATAACATTAACCGCATCAGGAGCATCAATATAATACAAGCCTTCGTTTATTTGCATATGATAAAGGTCAAAATCTACGCCTTCTTCAAGCAGCTCTGCTCCAGTGTAGACGTATAGACCTCTTGTTCTGGCTTTCTCGCATGCATTCTGATATGTTGCGTATGCGGCCTTTTCTGCATTTGTGTTCTGCCTTATTTTGTAGTACATCTCTGATGGAGGCAGATTATTTCGTTGAGTTCGTGGGAAATTCAGTCTGTTGTCGGTTGCAAAAGAAGAAAGAGTTGCGTTCAGATCTTCATTTGTTAGATCTTCACCAGAAACCACCGCGCGTGAAAAACTTTGCAATTGTGATGGGAGAATAGAATAGTCGTTGATGTCTGATACAGTCAACTTAATGTCTCTGTTGCGGTTTGCAACCCTTGTGAAGGCTACATAGTCGATTGATAATTTTGACCCCAATATTATATTCTCCCTGTTGTTCTCGCTGTCTAAACTACTTTGACCTTGCGCTGTAATTGTAACATCAGAGTTTGCGGAGTAGGTGTAAGTGATGTTGTTGTCATCACTATACACAGTGTTGTCTTGCGCAAACATGTAGTTTGCACTTGCAGAAAGTACTGCTGCAAAAAGTAATAGTCTTTTTTTCATACTGCTATATGTTTTTTTTGTTTGTATCATTTATAATGAATGTTTCCGTTTCCCTCCCTCTTTAGAGTTCGGTAACTATATAAATCGGTACAAAGTTAGCAATTTCCTACGAAATGACCAAATTTTTATCAAAAAAAAAGAAGAAATTAACAAATTAAGCTTGAATTTCTTGATTTTGATGTTTTTTTCATGTGAAAAACAAAAGGATGCCTAATGACATCCTTTTGTTTTTGAAATTGTTTAGTCCTCGTATTCGTCTTCGAATTCGAAACTGCCATATTGTCCTTTTGATTCAAGGATTTCGTTTACTCCTGAACCTACAGGTATTCCTTCAAGAATTGCTTTGTTGTCAATTCGCACAGCAATGAAATCTGGCTTAATATATGTTTTCTTCATAGTGTGATAATGTTTTATCTGACAATGATTTTCTTAGTAGAGCCATTTGCCATCTTAACGATGTTTATGCCCTTCTGGAGTTCTTTAACCTTAACACTATTTGTCGAATAAATAGTCTCGGCATTATCGTTTGAAGCAGATGTTACTTCATCTACGCCAGTTGTCTCGTCTGTGAATTCACCAATCACAACAATCTTGGCATTTGTTGTAGTCTGGATAATCTGACCTTCTCTGTCAGTAATTTGAACATACCAACGATATGGAGAAAGTTTGGTTATGTTGTTCAATACAGAATTGACAGCGCCTTGAGCTATCACACAAGCTCCTTTGTCAAGTAGACCGTTAATAGAACTGTATGTTCCTGTGAACTTGTATGCTTCCTCTATAGAAGAACATTCAATACTATTTTCATCATTGGCATAGAGTGTTGCGTCTCTAACGATTATAGACTTTGCACCTGTTGTCTTTGCCTTGATGACGTAAGGGTGGTTTGGCCTAAGAGTGCCACTCTTTATCATTTCAATCTCAAGTTCCTTGTACTCGTTTGTGCCGTCTCCGTCTTTGTCGTATGTGTGGAAGTTTACAATTTTATAAACATAGAAATCGTTCTTCCAGTCATCGTATGACATGCTGAATGGGACATAGAGAGCCTGATAGTTTGTTGTTCCAAATGTCCTGTTGTATGTAAGGGTGTTTACGTGAACCTCTACATCGTTAGTGTAATTGCCGCCATTGTCAGCAATAACGTAAGTGTCGAGGCTTACAACGATGTCACATGTGGTAGAAACGTATCCGTCTGTAGACTGAGCGGTGATAGTTGCGTTACCTGCTTTGATAGCGTGTACCCATCCGTCTGCGTCAACTGTTGCGACAGTTTCATCAGAAGACTCCCATGTTGCTGACTTGTATGTTGCATTTGCAGGGGATATAGTAGCCTTCAGCTGGAATGATGTTCCAGCGTTCATTTTCAAATTTTGCTTGTTGAGGGTGATGTTGTTTGCTGGCACAAACTGGTTGCTGACAGTAACGACACATTCTGCATAGTATCCTGTTCCGTCAGCAGCTGTACAAGTAATTGTTGCAACTCCGTTTTGGGTACCAGACTTGATCTGTCCTGTCTGCTCGTTGACGATTGCAACGATATTTGGGTTGCTAGTTGTGAATACAACATCCTTAACATCTGCGTCCTCAGGAGCGATGGATGCATTTAATTGGAAAAGGGTGTTTGTTGGCAATGTGAGTGTTGCCTGATCCAATGTGACGGTAGAGATATGCTTGATAGCAATATCTCCAACAAAATATGCGCTGTATGAACTCCAATTTGTGCTGTTACTGAAGATACTAGCCATCTGTGTAAATACATGAATATGCATGCCAGATACCTTATAGAAAGGGTCTGAGACACTTATCTGTAGATGTCTTGGAGTGTTGTTTACGTAAATGTCGTTGATGGTTGTCTTGTCAAATGCAAGATCGCCAATAGTGGTAACACTTGCAGGAATGTTCAATGTGCTTATTGTTGTTCCGTTATTGTAGAATGCTTTGTTCCTGATTGCGGTCAGATTTTCTGGAAGTGAAACATAGGTAAGCTTTGCACCCTCGAATGTTCCAGACTTGATTTCTGTAATGCTTGCAGGGATTATGATAGAAGTGAGTCCAGTGTACGCAAATGCATAGGTTCCAATGCTATTTATAGTGCTAGGCAACTGTATGCTTTGAAGCGAAGTACAATTTCTAAATGCGTTGTTCTTTATTTCATTAATACCTTCTGATAATACAACGTTGTTAAGACTTGTACAAAACTGGAATGCAGACGCACCGATTGTCAAAACTCCTGAAGGAATTACAATTTTTGAACTGAGAGCACGGGCTTCGTAAAATGCATTATCGCCAATTGTGGTGAGAGATGCTGGCATGTTGATAGAAGCAAGTGATGAGCAGCCCTGAAAAGCACTTTCGCCAATAGAAGTAACTCCATCTGGCAGAACGACACTTGTCAGATTAGAACAATTCAGAAAAGCATTGTTTGCAATGGTTGTTACTTTTGTTGGAACTGCACATTCGCCACTCTTTCCACCTGGACAGTAGAGGAGCGTTTTCTGATTCTTGCTGAGAAGGAGGCCACCGATAGAAGCATATTGTGGGTTCAGATTATCAACTGTGATAGCTTCAAGACCTGTACATCCGCTGAAAGCCTCGCTTCCGATTGATGTGATGGTTTTTGGAATGGTTACGGTCTTCAAATTGGTAGATTTGTAGAAAGCATATTCCTGTATGCCTACGACGGGGAATGTACTTGCATTGAACTCTACATATTCAGGAATTTCTACATCTCCAGAATATGAATTTTCACCATTTTTAGAGGTCTTTCCTACCTCTTCCATCTCTCTGTTTGTTAATATTGCGTAATGCTTTCCATTGGCTGGATCGTCAACTACGAAGAAGAATAGACCATCTTCGGTTTCGTGTTTCCAGCCGTTTTTTGTTTCCCAAAAGCCACCATCACCCTTAGGACTTGCCCAAGAGGCACTTGCAACAACGAGCAAGAGAATGATGCTCAAAATTTTACTTGTTTTAATCATAATCGTTCTTTGTCTGATTTAGCTATCCCTGAATAATCAGCACAATGTTTAAAAGTTATTTTTATAGCCGTTGGGTACTCTACACACTTTTCGTTGCAAGCCGTCTTTTATCCTTGACCTGTCTTCTATTTCCCGCAATTTTCAAGGTGTAAACGCTATTTTTCTTAATTTATGTGTTATCTTAACACGAATTTGGGCACAAAGTTAAAACTTTTTTTCTAAATAGAGAAATAATGCAAAGAAATTTTGCTAAAAAGTAACATTTTTTTGTATTTTTCAGTAAAAAAATATGAATTTTCCGGTGATTTTGTGCAGAGGGAGTGTCAAAGAAAATGAACCTTGCGATGCTGGGTTTTGAAGCTTAAAATCTCAAAATTGTCAGAGGGGTATTAGAATGAAAACGCAAAGATGCAAAGTCGCAAAGATAAATCGAACACGGAAAACACGAAAGGAACGAAGATTTCGTTTATTCCGTGTTTTCCGTGTTCTGGAAAAATAATATTCTGAGTTAAATTTACTCGATTACAACACGAGTCCAGTTGTGAATATCTGGCTCTATGCCATACTGGATGTTGCGGAGCTTGGTGAAGAGCTTTTCAGAGACAGGTCCTGGCTTCTCACCAAAGACGTAGCTCTTGCCAGTCTCGATGTCATCGATGCGTGAGATTGGAGAGATAACGGCTGCTGTACCACAAGCACCTGCCTCCTCGAATGTCTCAAGCTCATCTTCTGGAATCTGACGACGCTCAACCTTCATGCCGAGATCCTCTGCCAACTGCATGAGAGACTTGTTGGTGATAGAAGGAAGAATAGAGGTTGACTTTGGAGTTATATAGGTGTTATTCTTGATACCGAAGAAGTTAGCAGCGCCAGCCTCGTCAATATACTTCTTCTCCTTAGCATCGAGATAGAACTCACAAGCATAGCCGAGCTTGTGTGCCTTGTCGTTTGCCTGAAGGGAAGCTGCATAGTTGCCACCTACCTTATATATACCCGTGCCGAGAGGGGCACTACGGTCGAACTCACGAACGATGACGTATGGGTTTGCGAAGAAACCGCCCTTGAAGTATGGACCTACTGGAGTAACGAAAATCATGAAGAGATACTCCTTGGCTGGGTGAACGCCAACCTGAGCTCCAGTACCAACGAGCAGAGGACGAACATAGAGAGTCGCACCTGACTCGTATGGTGGGATATAATCCTGATTCAGACGGACCACCTTGTCCACCATCTCATTGAAAAGCTCTGTAGGAACCTCTGGCATGAGAATTCCGCGACTTGTTGACTGCATACGAGCAGCATTCTCGTCGGTACGGAACACACGCACCTTGCCGTCTGGACAGCGGTAAGCCTTCAAACCCTCGAAAGCCTCCTGACCGTAGTGCAGACACGTAGCAGCCATGTGCATGTTGATGTATTCACTGGAGCAAACCTCGATTTCGCCCCACTTGCCGTCACGATAGTAACAGCGAACATTGTAGTCTGTAGGTCTGTAGCCAAACCCCAGATTTGACCAATCTAAATCTTTCATATTGTTACTTTTTAGTTCGGAAATGTCAAATTTCAAAATGCAAAAGTATAAATTTTCTTTTAAATTTGCAAGAAAGTAGGCTTTTTTTTTGTTTTTCGTCAAAAATAAATGAAATTAATTACTAATTGCAAATAATGAACAACCTTTTTTGATAAATCTGCAACTGTTTTCCTTTAGCTCGTACCCATAAAATAAAAGCGATATTAAAGGGACAATCATTGTGATTAATGTCACTTTAATATCGCATTAATTTGAAAATATAGTTCTTGTTAAAGAGCGAACTTATAACCGAAGGTAATCAAGAATACGCCGTTCTTCAAGTCCTTGACTCCATGACCGCTTTCCTTGTTGAGCTTGGTGACTCCCACTTGATAGCGTGCATCAATAACGAAAGGATTGCTGAACTGGTAAGAAATACCGACAGGAATTGAGAGGTCGAACTTTTCAAAATCATCCTTGTAATCTATAGAATAGTCTATAGTCACTTTACGACCTTCAAGCTTGTCCTCGTTCTGTACCTTTGAATGGGCATCTGTCATGAATCCGAACTGGACACCAGCCTTGAGTGCCAATCCCTTGGCTACATAGCAGTTCACAACAAGAGGGATTTTTACATAGCCCAGTTCCATGCGTGGGTCATTGTACTTGGTGCTGCCTTGTGTGTAATTCTCCCAGCCGGTACCTTGAAGGGTATAGTTCAATCCGGCTGCAACACTAAATGCCTTGGAAATCTGATACTCAGCCTCAACACCAGTCATTGCAGATACGGTAAACTGATTCTTCAGATCCTTTCCTGCGATGTTAATGTTGTCAGCATTTGTAATTGTTGCAGCACCACAACCAACGAGAGGTTGTATAGAAAACGTACCAGCCTCAAACTGTGCGTTTGCATTTACGGTAGCCATAAAGGCGGCTACGACCATCATCATTATTTTCTTCATAAGAAATTAGATATTAAACTACTAATCGGGGGCAAAGGTAACAATTTATCTTTAATATTCACAATTTTTGCGTTGCTTTTTAACAAAAATGCAAAAATAAATGACATATAATAAGCAAATGCACGGAATGATTATAAATTGAATATGGCAACTCACGTGTTTTTCGCTGATATACTTCCAATGTTTCTCCATCATTAGTCCATCGTTACTCCATCGTTCCTCCATCGAATCGATGGACTAACGATGGAGTAACGATGGAGTATCGATGGAGTAACCTAGGAGGAAGAACGAAGAAAGAGCGAAGAATGGACGAAAAAAAAGTGGTATGCCATGATAGACATACCACCTTTTCTGCCTTACGTGAGTCATTCTTTGTCAAGTCTTCCACGCCAGAGGTATTTTCTCGTTTCGTGAACTATAATGCCCGAAAGAAATAGCAGGGATAGCAGGTTTGGAATAGCCATAAGGGCATTGAAGACGTCTGCCAGATCCCATACGAGGTTAAGGCTTATCACGGCACCGAGATAGGTGGTGATAAGGAAAATGATACGGTAGGCGTTGATTGTGTGACTAACGAACTTATTCTTCTCATTGCCATTCACCTTGCGGGCTTGCCTACGCATGTATTTGTTGGCAAGGTATTCCACGCCTCGCTCTCCGTAGTAGCTCCAGCCGAGAATGGTGGAGAAGGCAAAGGTGAGAGAGCCGAAGGTTAGCAGAGGTTCGCCAATATATGGAATCTTTGAGAACGCCATCTTGGTAAGCACACCACCATCCGTCATGTTGATGTCGGGATAGGCGATGACGGAAGAAACAATGACGATACCCGTAAGGGCACAGATGACGACGGTGTCCCAGAATGTGCCTGAAGAAGAAACAAGTGCCTGACGTACAGGGTTCTTTGTCTGAGCAGCAGCTGCAACGATAGGGGCGGATCCAAGTCCGGACTCGTTTGAGAATAGTCCTCGCGCAATACCGTATCTCGCAGTTATCATGATTGAAGACCCCACGAAACCACCTCCTGCGGCATCTGGATTGAAAGCAGACACGACGATTAGCTTCAAGGCTGGCAAAACGTATGCTGCATTGATGCAGAGAATGACCACACAACCTATGACATAAAGGGCTGCCATAAGAGGAACGAGCATTTCACAACACTTGGCTATGCTCTTCACGCCACCCATGATGACGGCAGCAACGAGTATGGTGACTATTCCTCCGATAACAACTGGCGAAACATCGTATGCGTCATAGGTCATGGTGGATATGGCATTTGCCTGAACGGTTGAGCCTATTCCGAAGGTAGCCAGGGCGGTGAAGAAAGCAAAGGCGATGGCAAGTGTCTTCCACATCGTCTTTCTGAAACCAGTGGCTCTCTCGGCAAGACCGCGCTCAAGGGCATACATCGGACCACCCAGCATCTTTCCATGCTTTGTCTGCACACGATACTTGATGGCAAGTAATCCCTCGCCATACTTAGTGGCTATGCCGAAAACGCCCGTAAGCCAGCACCAAAGTACGGCACCAGGTCCGCCAAGGGCTATGGCTGTACCCACACCAACGATATTTCCTGTACCGATAGTTGCGGCAAGGGCTGTGGTAAGGGCTGCAAACTGCGACACGTCACCCGTAGAGTCCTTGTCACGGCTAATCGACAGGCGTATCGCCTTAAAGATATGCCGTTGCGGGAATTTAAGTCGTATGGTCAGGAACAGATGTGTTCCCAACAACATTATGATCATTGGCCATCCCCAGAGGATGCTGCTGAGTTGAGAGATAAGTTCTTGCATATGGCCTCTCCCCCCGCCCTCCCCCGTAGGGAGGGAGCCGATTCGCTAATGGGGGATATCTGTTTTTTTATTACAAATTACTAATTACAATTTTTCTTTTTGGGGGCGATTTCCATTTGCCTTCCGGCTCCCTCCCTACGGGGGAAGTCCGATGTTAATAACATCGGAGTATGTGTCAGGGCGTGGGGAGAGGTCGTTCTTTACCTTACCTTCACCACCTTCGGACTTGCTATCGGAGCAAGCATTTTCTGTACTTGCTCACACGCATTTTCTCTTGCTATCTTCATGTTCTCTTTAGACATGCAGCGGCGAAGCATACGATCACGAGCACGGTCGTACATAGCCTTACGATCGGCATTGCTCCATTTGCCAGATTCAAAGAACGACTTTGTGCGAGCCTCGTCAATGAAGTTGTAGTCAAGAAGTCGGATCTCTGGTATAGTCACGAAAACCGTATCGTCCTCCTGCTTTATCCAGTCCTCAGAACATGTGGAGAGGTCGATGCCCAGTCGGAGCTTACCATAATATATACGTACAAGCTCATCGTCAGAGAAGAAACCCTTACGCACGGTGTCAATGAGTTCCTCGTCGGAAACAGCGAGAAATTCCCATTGACCTATTGCCTTCATCCTATCAACGATGTTAGGAGTGCAGTCAATCTTCTCGTTGGTCACAATGGAGAGAGAGGTGTTCTTCACTCCATCGCATACCTTAAATATGACGACAACAATCAATATCACGCATACCATAGCTATTAATAGATAGATGCGTGTGAGACCGTTATTCAATCCTCCTAAGAATCGTGTTATTCTTTTCATCTTTACGGAATGTAATGGTTATGTCTGTATCCTTGAATCCAAAAGCCTGAACGATAGGTATGAGCTGGCGGGCTGCACTCTCACGTGCCATGTTCTCAATGCCGAGGCTACCAAGCGATGCCTCGATGGACTTGCGTCCTTCAAGCTCATACTTCTGCAACTCTTCATCGCTGAAGTTGCTGCGGGTAATTGCTACGAACTGTCTTACGCCCTCATGGTCGATGTGAGTCTCTGTTATCTCGACATCTGGCTGAGGAAGGTAGATAGTTATCTTGTTGCCCTCGCGCACGATGTCATCATCGGTCATCTTGCCAAGATCGATGCTCGCCTTTACGGTGGCATATAGAGGGATTGCCACCTTGCGCTTTCCCGCTGGGATGTTGACTGACAGTTCCTTACCCATAAGCTTGCCCGAGAGTTTCATCTCATCGTCGTGGGTGATAATCTTGTGAAGCTTTATCTCCGCAGTATTAAGTCGTGAGCAACGTTGTAACTGCATTATGAGGGTAGGGCGGGGGACGGAGTCAGTCCTTTCTTCCTCTTTCTCTGTAGAGGAGGATATGCACTTGTTTGTAAAAAATACAATTAACAAAAGTGCAAAAAATCCTGAAAATATTACTATTTTTCTCTTTTTATCCATCATTAGAGGACAAAATTAGTAAAAAATCATCAAAAATAGAATTTTTCTTCTTTTTTTTTGCAGATTTACTAAACTTTTTATTAATTTTGCAGTCGAAAAGATAGACATAGGAATCATCAATGTCATTACAAAGATTAAAATTACGCTTAAATTACTTAATTTTTTGTTATGAGAAAATTCATTGTATCTATCTTTTTGATAGCTGCTGTTAGCATCAATGCTTCAGCACAAAACGAGCAAGGTGGCAGACGACCACGTATGGACCGCACCGAATGGGCAAAGAGACGCACAGAGCGGATGGTTCAGAAATATGGTCTCAATGAGAAACAGGCAGAAGCACTGTTAGCCCTCAACGAGAAACAGATGCCACGAGGTAATGGTCCACGACGTCCAGAGAGACCAGAAAGACCTGACACGACAAAGGCTCCAAGGCCAGATGGTCAGAAAGGTCCACGTCCGGGCGGCAACTGGCAGGAAATGCAGAAGCAGTACAATGAGGAACTGCAGAAGATAATGACTGCCGACCAATTCAAGGCTTATATGGAAGACATGGAAAAGCGTCGCCAAGAGCGTCCGAACCGCCAAGGTCCTCCGCAAGGGTAAGTCCTAAAACAAAAAGAATAAACATATAAATCATAGGTTTGAATTTTAGTAATCTTAGTTTTTCGTCATCGGTGTGCAACACGTTGTGAAATGAGTTAAACACCAAATACGTACTTCGGTACGTATTCTAAATAAAATAGGCAGGTCTGCGAAGATCTGCCTATTTTCTTTTTTGTTTATAAAGAAAGCTGGAAAATCATGAGCTCCTGTAACCTCCTGATTTTCCAGCCTATCTAATTACATATTCATGCCACCGTCAATCTGGATGACCTGACCGCTTACATAGCTTGACATGTCAGAAGCAAGGAAGAGACATACGTTAGCGATGTCCTCTACCTGACCACCACGACGGAGTGGAATCTTCTTCATCCAATCCTTACGGATTTCCTCTGGCAACTGAGCTGTCATTGCTGTCTCGATGAAGCCTGGAGCAACAGCGTTAGCACGAACACCCTTTGGACCGAGCTCCTGAGCAATTGACTTTGCAAGACCAATCATACCGGCCTTTGAAGCTGAGTAGTTACACTGACCAGCATTACCATGAACACCTACAACAGATGACATGTTGATGATAGAACCACCACGCTGACGAAGCATGATAGGAGCGCAAGCATGGATGAAGTTGAATGCAGACTTGAGGTTTACGCTGAGAACTGCATCCCACTGAGCCTCAGACATACGGAGCATAAGACCGTCCTTTGTGATACCTGCATTGTTTACAAGTACGTCGATTGAACCGAAATCAGCGTGAATCTGCTTTACAACAGCCTCTGTCTCTGCAAAGTCAGCAGCATTGCCAGCGTATGCACGGCATGTTACACCGAGAGCCTCAATCTCCTGACGAGTAGCCTCGAGACCAGCCTTCATATCATCGTTGAGTACGAGATCAGTGAAAGCGATGTTAGCGCCTTCCTGAGCGAACTTCATGGCAACAGCTTTACCGATGCCACGTGCAGCACCAGTTACAAGTGCTGTCTTACCTGTTAATAATCCCATTTTTGATTTTAATATATTAGATAAAAAATATCAATTCCCAATTATCAATTATCAATTGTCAATTGCCTATGGCCTAAGTGTTCATCATCTTTCCCAATGCGCCATAAACCACCTTCCTTACGATAGGGCGGGTGGCATCATCGCTCAATCCCTGACCTAAGCGACCGTATATATAAGGAACCTCAAGTCCCTTGACGCAATAATGGGTAATATCAGCCACGAGGTTAATGTTGTCGATGTCGAACTCACCATACTTTACCCCATTCTGATATACCTTGCGGAAAAGCGCAATTTCATCGGCGTCAAACTTCTTCCTTACCTTCTCCACCATCCAGATGTTACGGAAGAACTCAGCACGGAGATTACCGTTTCTAACCACGGTCTCGCGTATCATATTCAGGTGAGTATAGATAAGTTCGATAATCTTGTCCTGCGGACGAATCTTCTTCGATGCCACCTCGTCGAGTTTCTCGGAAAGACGCTCAAGCTCCGACTCTATCACGGCAGAATAGATATCCTCTTTCTTGCTGAAATAGGTATAGAGTGTACGACGCCCTTTGCCTGACTCGCGAGCGATGTCATTCATCGTGGTTCCTTCAAGACCGTTCTTGGCAAACAGCTTGCGGGCAACATCCACAAATGTCTGTTCTGTTTTGCTTATTGACATAAATTGCACATTCGTATTTTCATGTGCAAAGATAGAAATTTTTCGCGTAAATACCAAAAATATCACTAATTTTTGGGATAAAAAATGAGAAATAAGCCATGTAAACATAAAAAAGTAGGGAATTTTCTTGGTAGTTTCAGAAAAAGTTAGTACCTTTGCATCCGCAATTGAGGGGAAAGCCTCATTTGCCAAGATAATAATATCGCGGAGTGGAGCAGTTGGTAGCTCGCCAGGCTCATAACCTGGAGGTCGTTCGTTCGAGTCGAGCCTCCGCAACAAAGAAACCTCATCCAATTGGATGGGGTTATTTTTTTGTCTGCACCAACTCACACTATAGAACAAAACTTATTTATGGTACATTCGATTTCGAATCCTGCCCATGAAAAGATTGAAACATCCAGAACGAGGAGGTGAAGCAATCCAGAAAATGCCACCTACTAGTTGCTTTTGGTTAATTCTGCAAAGAAAATGATAATTTTTTATATGATTTTGTAGCTTTTACATTATTTATTATTATCTTTGTATTCAAAATCTAACATCTAAAGACAAAAATAGCGTTTTTGATGATAATGCTTTAAGAAACCTGAAATATATTAAATAAAATACTGGTACATTGTTTATGCAAAAAATAATAAATCGACAAGAGGCCGAAATAAAACTGAAGAAGATCTTTGGCTTTGAACATTTTTACGATGAGCAATGGAAGGCAATTGAGCGAATACTCCGAGGGGAACGAATCCTTATGATTGAACGAACAGGATTCGGAAAGTCTCTATGCTATCAATTTCCTGCTACTCAGTTTGATGGTGTTACTGTCATCTTTTCTCCATTGATAGCCCTGATGCGCGATCAAGTAAGAAGCCTTTGCAAAAAAGGGATTCCTGCTGCGTATATAAATTCAGAACAATCTCCCGAAGACAACAAAAAGGCTATTCAGCGAGCACTAGATAACGAGATAAAAATCCTTTACATTGCGCCTGAAAGACAAGAGAATGATGAGTGGATAGAAGCTACTCGTCAGATAAAGCTTTCAATGATTGTGATTGACGAAGCCCATACTATATCTACATGGGGGCATGACTTCAGACCATCATTTCGTAGAATTATTACTTTAGTACAGTTGCTTCCTAAACATTTACCAATTCTTGCTACTACAGCGACAGCAACAAAAAGAGTTCAGCAAGATATAGAGCAACAGATTGGAGGTCAGTTGACAACTATTAGGGGAAATCTTGTAAGACAGAATTTCGAACTACATGTAATTAAGGTACAGTCGGAAGACGAGAAAATGATGTGGCTGGCTCAGAATGTCAATACATTAAATGGTACAGGTCTGATTTACACAGGCACAAGAGTTAACACGGAAATCTATGCCAAATGGCTTCAGTTCGTGGGCGTTAATGCAACAGATTATAACGCAGGTTTTGATGCAGAGACCCGCAAGTCCATTGAGGATGGTTTGATGAAGGACCAATGGAAATGTGTAGTGTCAACTAACGCTCTTGGCATGGGTATAGACAAGCCAGATATTCGCTTTATCATACACACTCAAATGCCGATATCACCAATTCACTACTATCAGGAGATTGGCCGTGCAGGACGTGATGGGAAACCAACATGTATTATTTTGTTTTACAATGAGAATAATGATAATGAAAACGGGGTTGCCGCAGACTTAATACTCCCTCATTCGTTCATTGAAGGTGCGCGTCCTACGATAAATAAGTACCAAAAAGTCATCTCTTTATTACAAGAAGAACCACTGTCTGAAAGAGAGGTTATGAAGAGAGCTAATCTCAAGCAAACACAAGCAAGAGTGATTAAAGCCGATTTGATAGACCAAGGGATCATAAAGGAAGTATTGTATGGTAAGACAAAAAAATATGAATATCAGTTTAGTGCGCCAACTTTAAGCACGAAACTTTTTGAGGAACTTAGAGAAGCAAAATTAAAAGACCTTCATTCGATGGAACAGTATATATATACAGATATGCCACGAATGAAATACTTGTGTGCTTTTCTTGATAGTGACGAACATACATCTTACTCTAATTGTGATAACACAAATTTAGAAAAGTTACACGTTACCCCTTCTTCTGTCCTGATTGCAAAATTGGAAGAATTTAGAGAAACTTATTTTCCGGTTCTGGAACTCGCATCTTGGACTATAAGGAAAGGTGGTTTTAGGATTTGTATTCCTTCGCCTAATAAAATCTTAGTAGAGAAAACTGTTAAAGATGAAAATAATGTGGTGATAGCACATCCAATTATTGAATATCACAATAGTATAAATACGTCTGACTATACTAATGAGGAAATAGAAATCATAAAGGATCATTTAGGAAAAGCATCACATTTGGTGAATGGATATGCTGCATCATATTATGGCGCTTCTAATATAGGTGCAGCGTTACACAGAAGCAAATATGAAAACGGAGGGGATTTCCCTGAATTTCTATTAAAAAAGACATTGTCTGTGTTTGGTAAAAAATTCAAAGGAATCCATTTTGACTTTGTTATGTATTTGCCTCCGACGAAGTCTGGTGATTTAGTGAAGAACTTTGCCATAAAGTTTGCTCGTGTAATAAAAGTTCCTATTAGCCATGACCTGATCAAGGTACGCATCACTCAAGAACAGAAAGTCTTTCAAAATTCATACAACAAACAAGAGAATGTTGCCGATGCATTTGATGTAGATGAAGATGTCGTAAGACGGAAAAATATAGTACTGCTTGACGATATCTATGATAGTGGTGCGACATTAAAAGAAGTTGGTAAATTATTAACCCAGAAGGGGGCAAATTGTATTGTTCCAATAGTAATAGCAAAAACAGTAGGAGGTACATTATGATGAAACAAGAATTGACATATTGGGTAACACTTGCATTAATCCCAAAGATGTGGACAAAACGTAAGAATGAGATTTATGCATATTGCTACAAGCACATTCCACAAATATCTATCGTTGACTTATTTGACAATTCGTCAAACTGGGAACTTGTTGGATTAAATGATGTCGAGAAGATTCAGTTTGAAGAAGCGAGAAAACAATTAGCCAACAACTCGTTTCTTGTGGAGGAACTAATGGCTCAGGGTTATGATATTCTTCCTGTCACTCACAAAGATTATCCAAGATCATTGAAAGATAATCTTAAGTTTAATTCTCCTATCGTAATATATACGAAAGGCGACAAATCACTATTACAATCCCCATCTATAGCGATAGTCGGTTCGAGAAATGCGGATGCAAAGTCTCTTTCCTTTACCGACAACATTGCAAAAAAAGCCGCAGTAGAGAACAAAGTGGTAGTTAGTGGGTTTGCGAAAGGCGTAGATCGTCAAGCACTAGACTCTGCACTTGTAGCAAATGGGAAAAGCATTATAGTGCTCCCACAAGGAATTATGACTTTTGCTTCTGGCTTTAAACAGTATTTTAAGCATATTGTCCAGGGAAAAGTCTTGGTGATGAGTTCTTTTGCTCCAAAAGCCCCTTGGTCTGTCGAATTTGCCATGTTGCGCAATCCAATTATTTATGGTATGGCATCTGAAATCTTCGTAGCGCAAAGTGATGACAAGGGTGGTACTTGGTCTGGCGTAATCGATGGTTTAAGAAAGAATCGCCCAATTTATGTCAGATACCCAGAAAAGAATGAAAAAAATGCGAATCTGCTTCTCATTCAAAAAGGGGCCTCTGCAGTAGATGCTATGGGTAAGATTTTGTCACTAAATCCCGAAGAACAAAAGACTCCAGAACAAATAAAAAAAGAAGAACTGGATTCTAATTTAATTGCAGTATTAAATAGCGTTGAAAAGATATCGGCAAAAGAGATTATCAATCGACTGCGTCTTGAGTGGAAGGACGATAAGATGAAACGCTATCTTGACAAGATGCAACAAGTAGAAAAGATAAAAATTAATAATCGTATTTATTATCGACTAAAAGGGAAATTGCAGCAAGGATTGTTTGATGATCAAATATAGAATTGACTTGGTTTTCAAATAAGTAACCATATATTTGAATTCGAGATAAAACAATACTTCCGCAACAGAATGGTCGGCATGAATAGTTGGGAATTAATTATACACGTGAAGTAATCATATGATTGGCAATATAGACATACTGGTAAAAGAACTCTGCAAACTCCCTAAGGAAGTCGGTTGGGTTGAGTTCAAACATAACAATTGTGAGCCAACCATGGTTGGTGAAGACATTAGTGCTCTTGCCAATAGTGCTACTTTGAACGATCGTGATTATGCCTATATGATATGGGGCGTAGATGATGGTACTCATGAGATCGTTGGTACAAAGGTACGCCTTCAACTTGAAAAGAAAGGTGAGCAGGAGTTGGAGAACTGGCTTCGTTATCTTCTTTCTAAGAATGCTGATTTTGAATTCTATGGTACAGACGTAGATGGCAAGCATATAGAGTTGATCCGAATTCACAAAGCACTCAATGAGCCTGTTGCGTTTCAGAAAATAGACTATATTCGTAGCGGTAGTTACACAAAGAAGTTACATGAATTCCCTGTATTTCGTGCTCAGCTATGGGATAAGTTGCGTCATACCCAATTTGAAGATGTTTGTGTAAAAACAGACCAAAGGTATGAGGATATTATTAGGCTACTTCAGGTTGATTCATACTTTACCTTGCTTAAAATACCGCAACCAGCAGAAAAAGATGCTGTAGTGCATTATTTGAATGAGGATGAAATCATCCAAAAGCAGGATAATGGTCTTTATTCGATAACGAACTTAGGTGCTTTGCTATTTGCAAAGGATTTGAGCGAATTTGCAAGGTTGGGGCGCAAGGCGATGCGTGTAGTTCAGTATAAGGGTATCAACCGGCTATTGATTCAGAAAGAAGAATCATTTGTGCAGGGCTATGCTGTTTGCCTTGAAAATATTGTACGTTATGTGAATGCCTTGTTGCCGAGTAATGAGGATGTTAATGCCGTACAGCTGTCAACAACAAGCAAGTTCCCACTGCCATCCGTAAGAGAAGCTATTGCGAATAGCCTAATTCATCAAGATCTGTACATAACAGGGGCAGCTCCAGTAGTGGAGATATTTGACAATCGTATAGAGGTGACGAATCCTGGAACGCCATTGGTGGATGTGCTTCGAATCATTGACAACCCTCCGAAATCGAGAAACGAGAAACTTGCTTCCCTCATGCGTCGTTTGAAGATGTGTGAGGAATTAGGGCGTGGTTGGGACCGAATGGTGCTGGCATGTGAAGCCCAATACCTCCCCGCACCTCGCATAGAAGTTTTCCAAGATAGTACTAAGGTCATTCTTTTCTCTGAAATGGAGTTTTGCAATATTCCTATGGAGGATAAACTCTGGTCATGCTATCTCCATTCTTGCTTAATGTACATACAAGGTGATGCCTTGACGAACAAGTCGCTAAGAGATAGGTTTGGCATTCCTGAAACATCATCCAGTAGTTCCTCCAGATTAATCAAGGAAGCAATTGGAAAGAACTTAATAAAAGCGCTTGATCCAAATACTGCTCCTCGATATATGAAGTATATCCCAATCTGGGCATAGATTTAACTTGCTTGTAACTTGCCGGAATATATACAGAGAAGAATGGAGGCTTTACTAATGAGTTGTTATACAGGAATATAACTCAATAAATTTAACTTGCCTGCAACTTGCCAAGTATAAGAAAGATATAGACTGGTAAATGCACAGAATTATTTCTTTTTAATTTACTGTTTTAATTTACTCAGAATTTACTTTCCCCATAAAAGGAGCACAAGCTCCTAATGTTATAAGCCCGGAAACGAACAAAGGCTCACCGAAGTGAGCCTCAGCCGATTTTTTATTTCACTTTGTTTGTATATTGATCAGTCCATTGTGCGGACTGGAGGGAGGTGCGTCTCAAAAACATTTTATGCACAAATTGCGAGCAGAGACCATAACGAATGCTACAACAGCACAGTGTGCAATGCTTCTTTCTTGTTAATGGAGTTGGAATCCTTTACAATCTTATCCACAATCTTATGAGTTTTGAAATATAACTACCTTTTTACATCTTCATTGCTCTCTCGATAGAGATAAATTGATAAAGCCTTTCCTGTGTGTCAGTCTAAAATTGGCGCACGTTTTTTAATTTTGTGAGTGCAAAGTTACAAATAAAAACTAAAACAACGATAAAAATACAAAGATTTTTACTAAAATCGCTAATTTATTAATAATTTGTTATCTTTATATTACAATTAGAATGTTAATATTGCGAAATCTGATTTACAATCAGCATTCTTCGCATGCTCCCCTACAAATTCTTCTCACGCA
>Ga0256407_10001436_pt1 | contig 50225 bp, 41 predicted proteins | sample RumenRJG_04DNA_FD_193489 | JGI IMG/M metagenome (GOLD analysis project Ga0256407, IMG submission 193489) | Bovine rumen microbial communities from Lethbridge, Alberta, Canada - RJG_04 | ecosystem: Host-associated > Mammals > Digestive system > Stomach > Rumen | place: Canada: Alberta...
GCCCAATCCCCAATCCCCAATCCCCAATCCCCAATCCCCATTTACAATTCAATTTAAAAATAAAACTCAATTTTTAATATTAAAATTTATTTCATTAAATTTTTAATTATTTTTTCATTTAAATCAATTCTATTTTGAGCTTTATATTATATATTTTGTTTTAAAAAGTTTTAAAATTTAAAAATTATTAATAAAAAATGGAAAAAATACTTGATAATAATAATAATAAAAAAGAAAATAAAAATAATATTGATAAAAATATTACAAATGAAAAAAATGAAATAAATAAAAAAGAAATTAATAAAATTTTTAAATTTATCAAATTTAATACATCTGATAAAATTATTCCTAATTTTGATAAAGTTCTCCTTAACTCTATTCAAAAAAAATTATTATCACATATTAGAAGAAATTCATCAGTACCAAAAAAATTATCTTTAGAGGAAGATTTAATTTCATTAAAAGAATTTCCTAAATCAAAATATTTTAAAGATGAAACAATTAAAAAAATATTAAGTATTGTTAATAAAAGTTATAATATAAGGAATGAAGAAGAAAATAAATATTTAATTTCATTTTTTAAAGATTCGCAAATCTCAAATAAATTGAATTCGGATTTTTTAAATACAAATTTGAAAACAGAACAATTAGTTCATTTTATTTCCCAATTTTTATCTGTTCAAATTTTTGATAAAAATGATATAATTTATACATTTGAAGAAAAAGCAGAAATGATTTATATTATCTTAAGAGGAAATGTTGGTATTTATGAAATTGAATATACATACGAAGATATGAATTTTGAAGATTATTTATTATATTTATTCAATGAAAAAAAATTATATGATATAAAAAAATTTAAAATTGAAAAAGAAGATAAAGAAGAATTAGAAAAAGAATTTGTTGATGATTATATATTAAAAATTATTCTAGAAGAAAATAAGAATATTTATAAAATAAAAAATTTTTCAGATATAAGTAAATTAATGGATATTTTATTTTTAATAAAAATATATAATGAATGTCATGAAAATGAAGGACAAAATTTAATGGAATTATATAATAAAAATAATTATTCATATAACACTTTTAATTATGAAAAATTATTAAATGGAGAAATGAATTTAAATGAATTTAGAGGATATATATCATCATTAATTACAGAAAAAGAATATTATTATATGAATAATTTAACTCCATTCATTAATACAATTAAAAAAATAAAATATGTAAGAAAAAAATATTTAAACGAAAATGACCTATTTGGAAATTTTGAAATTATAAATACAAAACCATTGAGAAATGAAACTGCAAGATGTGAAAGTAAAAAAGTTCTTCTTTTATCAATAAACAAAAAAATTTATTCAACTTTAATTAATAATCAACAAAAACATTTTAGACAAAATGAATTAAATTACTTTCATAAAGGTTATTTATGGAGAAATATTAATAAAAAATATTTTCAATCAAATATATATTCACAATTTAACATTAAAAGTTATACTATGGGTGAAGAATTATTGAAAGGAAATGAAAAAATTAATAATTTTTATATTATGAAAGAAGGTACTTTAGAAATGTCTTTAAATAATATTTCAATTCTTGAATTAAAAGAATTAATTATAAAATTATATGATTTAATAAAAAAAGAGATTAATTTAGATATTAATTTAAATAAAAAAATAAAGTATCCGTTTCAAAAAATTAAAGATGCTCTTAATATAAAAAGAAAATTTATTATTTATACTTGTCAAAAAGATATTTTTGGTGAATATGAATTATATTTTAATTACCCTACAGTTTTTACTGCAACAGTTGTCTCAAAAGACATTAAATTATTTTTATATTCATATAAAAATTTTACTGAAGTTTCAAATGTAATGTATCAATTAAAAAATGCTTTGAAAATATCAGCAATTAAAAAATTACAATATATAATTGAAAGATTGATTATGGTTTATGATTCATATATTAATAAAATTGATAAAGAATTACAAAGAAAAGATACTGAAGAAATTCAGGATTTATATGACAATGAAAATAATACTTTGAGAAAAACATATATACCTCCAAATGAAATAAAAATAATATATAAAAAGGTTAATAATAATGGAAATTACACTCAATTTAATAATAATTTTTTGACAGATTTAAAAAATAATATATCAAAATTAATTCCAAATGAAGATTCTAAAGAAAATATGAATTCTTTTAATAAAAAAGATGTTGATGATATTTTTTTAAATAAAAAAAAAAATAAAGTTATTCCCATTATAAAAAAATTAAAAAATAAATATTCATTTTCAATCGGAAAAAATATTTCAGATGAAAATAAAAATGTTAATAAAAGTTATACAAAAAAAGAAGAAAGTAAAAAATCATCAAGTACAAATAAATTAAATGAATACAAAACAATATTTAGTAATATTAGAATAAAAATGAAAAAGCCAAAAAGATATTATCTTCCTCCATTAATAACATCATTAAATAATAGTATTAATAATAGTCATGATACATCATTTAATGAAAAATTATTAATTAATTCACCATCTCAAAATAAATTATATTTAAATTTATTTAAAACACCTTCTAATATGAATAAAACACCAATATTTATTAATTTATATCAACAAAGAATTAAAATTCCATTAAAAATTGAAAAAAATGTTCCATTGATTAATAAAATAAAAGGAAAATTACTAAATTTAAATAAATCATATTCAAATCATATAATTAACGATACAAATAGAAAATTCAATCCAATTATAAGAGATTATAAATATAACTATAATTCAGAAAAGCATTTAAAAACAAAAATCTAACAAAAATTTATATTAATATTATAATAATATATATTAAAATATTATTTTTTTCAAAATTAAAACATAAAATAATTTTTAAAAAAATTAAAAAAAATTAAATGCTATTTAATCATGCCCCTGCCTTTGGTTTTGGTCATGCTTCAAGAACTGAAAATTCTAAATTACTCACATCATATAGTCCAGGACCAGGAAAATACAAAACTTCATTTAACGGTAAAAGACAACCAGAATGGAAAATAGGAACAAGTGTAAGAAAAGCATTAAATGAAAACAATACACCAGGAGTAGGTCAATATTCCCTTCCATATAATTTTCCCTCAGGGCCAAAATATACAATATCAACAAAACCAAATTTGGGAAATATAGGAAAATTTATCACACCAGGACCAGGACAATATAAAACATTAAGAAAAAGTTCTAGTGCATGTTATACTATTGGAATTAAATTAAATCATACTAGTTATTTAAATTCGGATAAAACTCCTGGACCAGGGAATTATAATGTAGATCAAAATAAAGTTTTAAGAAAATCACCTTCTTTTAAATTTGGAAGTGAAAAAAGAGAAAATTTTAATATAAATTTAAACAATCCAGGACCAGGAAATTATAATTTAGGAAATATAATATTTAATAAAAAACCATCATATGGTTTTGGAAAGGAAAAAAAAGGTGAATTACTGGATGAAAAATTCCCAGGACCAGGACAATATGACATAAAAGATAGCTCATCAGGACCAAAAATAACAATAGCTCAAAAATTAAATTACAATCCAAATGAAGGAAAAAAAGATTCAATTCCAGCACCAGGAATGTATAATATTCAAAATAATACTGATTTTGTACTTCATAAATCACCATCATTTAAAATAGGAACATCAGAAAGAAAAAGTTTAAGTAATTCTGAAAATACACCAGCTCCAGGAACATATAATACTTATATTGATGGAGTTAAAAATAAAAATCCATCTTGGAAAATTGGGACTTCAAAAAGAGACGAACTTAATCAAAAAGATAATTTTCCTGGGGTAGGTAATTATAATATTAGTAAAGGTATTGAAAGTAAAAAAATTACTATGTTTGGGAAAGGGAAAGATTTATATAATCAGAATACTCCTGGTCCTGGGCAATATAATGTTAATATGAATGATATGAAAAAAAATCCTTCTTGGAAAATTGGGACTTCTAATAGAGATGATAATTTTGAAAAAGTTGTTAGGGAAAATGTACCTGGACCTGGTCAATATGATATAAAAGATAAAATGAAAGGACCTAAATTTGCATTTGGGAAAGAAAAAAGAAATGAATATGATAAAAATGATGTTCCTGGACCTGGATATTATCATATTCCTTGTTCAATTGTTGATGTTAATGAATATACTAGGCAACAAGGGAAATTTGATCCATATTTTAAATATGTATAAATTAGTTTTTTGTATATCTTTATTATAGGAAAATTGTTTTTATATTTAATATTTTTTTAAAAAGAGGATATTTATCTTTATTTTTTTTAAAAAATTTTATTTTAAACATTTATTTTTATTTAATAATAATAAAAAATAAATGAAGAAAATTACAGTTAGTAGAGAAATTAATGATGCTGATGGTGCTTTAATGACTCAAGTACCAGTTAAACAAAAATCAAAAGAAGAATTAGAAAATGAAAAAAAAGAAAAAGATGAAATGAGTAAACAAGAGATATTAATAAAAAAAATAAGAGAAAGTGAAGAAAAATTAAAATTTGAACAAGAACAAAGAAAAAATTTATTATCTCAAAAAAAGAAAGAAATTGATAAAAAAGATAAAACAATACAACAAATGACACAAACAAATCAAAAACTTCAAAATGAATTAGAAACACTTCAAGTTGAAGTACAAGAAAAATTAGATAAAATTGAATTTAAAGAAAAAAATGATATTTTTGAAGATGAAAAAAAGAAAAGACAAAGTCCTTTTGAACAATTATTAAAAAAGAAACAAAAAGAATTAAAAAATGCAACAGAAGTAATTAATAATTTAAAAAAAGATATTGATGAATTAAAAAAACAAATAAATGATAAATTAGATATGGTACAAATAAATTCATTAAACGACCAAATTAAAATTGCAAAAGAAAAAAAAGCCAATCTAGAAAAAGAACAAAAATATTTAGAGAAAATAAAAAAAGAACATAAAAAATGTGGAATTGAACAAAATAAAATAGAAAATGAAATTAATGAATTAAAAAATGAAATTGAAGAAATAAGACAAAAAAATAGAGAAAAATATAAAAAAGAAAGAAAAAAAATTTCAAAAGAAACATCAGAATTAATGAGAAAAAAAATAGATGAACAAACACCACAAGAAAAAGAAGAAAAAATTAAAAATTCTCTAGATGAATTTTGGAGTAAAAATAGAGAAAAATTAATGGAAAGTGAAGAAATGAATGAAGAAATAACAAATGAAGAAAATAATAAAAAATCAAAAAAAATGACTGAAGAAGAAATAAATAGAATGAAAAAAGAAAAAGCTCAAAAAGCACAAAAATTATTATCAACTCAAATAAGAAATGGTGATATAGGAAAATCTACTGAATTACCAAAAATTTCTCTTTTTAATCAAAATGAAAAAAAAATATTAATGAATGTTTTACCAGAAAAAGAAATAGAAAAATTTGAAAAAAGATATGATGCTTTAGATAATGCAAAAAATAATTTAAAAAGAAAATTTGCATTAGAAACAAAATCATTAGATAAAGAAAATAAAGATTTAGAAAAAAGATATGAATTTTCAATATCTCAACTAAAAGAAAATGACAAAAAAAACAAAATGTTATTATTACAAGTAAATGAACAAAAAAGTGAAGTTATCAATTTAAGAAAAAAATTACAAGATAGTGTTAAATCATTAAGTAATCATAAATTAAAAATTCAAGAAATTGATGAAGAAAATAAAATGTTAGTTAAACAATTAGAAGAATTAAGATTGAAATATGAAGAAGCACCAAAAAAAGAAGAAGAAGAAAATGAAGAAGAAGGAGAACATTTAGGAGAAGAAGAAGGAGAAGAACATGAAAATGAACATGATGAAAATGGAGAAGAAGAACAATAAATATTAAATATTTATAATTAAATTTATATGTTTTATAATTTTTAATTTTTGTTTATTTTTTTAAAATCTTTTTAAACATAAATTAAAAATATTTTTTCTTTGGAAAATTCTTTTTTTTCAATCATTTATCTTATATAACTATATCATAAATTGAAAATTTTATTTTTCAATAAAAAAATGTTTAAATAAATTCATAAAATGGAAGAACAATTAATTGATATGAATAGATCAGCAAAAACAGAAATAAATACATCAACTAAAGATACTGAAAAAGAACATGAAAAATCAATATGTGGAAAAAAATCTCATATAAAAAGTATTTTTTTTCCAATTTCCCCAATTAATAGCAGAATAATTTCTTCAATAGCAACAAATCTTCAAGAAATAATTGATGAAAATTTAATAAATTTAAAATATTCATATAGAAAAGGAGATCCATTTTATAGTTTTCATTTCCCATTAATTTCATTAGAATCTTATCTTAAAAGAATTTTTTATTTTAGTAAAATTGATATTTCAATTTTGATTATTGCTGTTATATATATTGACACTTTTTGTGCTATGAATAGATATATTCTTTGCATTAATAATATTCATAGGATTTTTATGGCAAGTTGTATCTTAAGTATTAAATTTAATGAAGATTTATCTTTTGGAAATGATTATTATGCACAAATGGCCAATTTTTCTCTTGATTTACTAAATATATTAGAATATAAATTTTATGTGATGATGAATTTTAAATTGATAGTAAATGAAGATATTTATCGTAAATATTATGCTTATTTTACTAGAGATTGATAGATAATATTTGAAAATATTTAATTTTTCAAATGTTTATTATTTAAAAGAACTTGTTTTAAAGTTAATATAATATATATTTAAAAATTATTATTAATATATGAAAATTAAAAAAAATAGAATTAATATTAAACATGAAAAATAATATATTAAAAATGAATGTTAAAGAAGAGTTAAATGTTAAAAAAAAATTTTAAATATTTTATGTTTCTCCACTTTCACTATTCATTATTTCTTCCTGTATTTCTCCTTCACTAATTGTTTTAACTTGATTATTTGATGAAGAATTTCCTGAAATTCCTTTTTTCTTTAAATTATTTGAAGTTTCAAAATCATTATAACTCATACTATCTTTTTCTATATTTTCTTCAATTTCATTATTTTTTTTAAAAGGAATTAATTTATCAAAATTAGTTGCTGTTTCACTTTCTTTCATACTTGTTTTCATAATTCCACTAATATTTGATATATTAACTTTATTATTACTTTCAATATTTTTTTTATCATTACTTGTTTTTTTATCTAAATCACCACTGACATCATAATTGAAATCATTATATTCTTCTATTTCATCTTTAATTTGAGAATCATTATAATTTTGATAATCAACATTTTGAAATTTATTCATACTTTTGTTATTAATTTTTGAATTTACAATACTTTCATTAATTTCTTCTTGAATTGAATTATTTGATGGTTGTTTATTAATATAATTATTTTTACTTAATATACCTCCAATTCCTCCTGTTACTGATGATGGAGAATTAATATCTGATTTTTTATTTGTATTGTTATTACTAAATGAATTTTTTGGAATTTCTTTTGATTCATTTGTTATATTTTCTTTACTTACATTTTCACTATTTTTCATTTGATCATTTGAACGATTTGATGGAATATTAACTATACTTCCAAATGGAGGATTTTCATTTTTTTCGTTTTTATCATCATTATTATTCACATTTGTATTTTCATATCTTGTATTATTAATATGGTCATGAATACTATTTTCTTTATAAATTGGATTAAATACTTTTTCATTTTTATTTAAATCTTGTTTTTCTAAACTTTCTGATTCATTATTTAATTGTTTATTATTATTATATATATTTTTTTCTATTTGTTCATGAGATATTTTATTATTAACTAAAATAGCTTGTCTATCTTGTTCTTTTTGATTTGGAATTCTATAATTATTTTGTAAATTATCTAGATATTTTATTTTATTATCTTCATAAACATATCCCATATTTTCATAAATATTTTTTTTTCTCCTATTTTCTATTATTTCTTTATTAATAATAAAAATAGGACTTTGTTCATTTAATATATGATTAAATTGACTTCTTAACTCAGAATTTAATTTATATCTTTCTTGTTCAAATTTTTCGATATTTTTTCTTCTATCTTGAAAATCTGCCAATTTTTCTAATATATTTGGTGTAAGTTTAGAAATATTTTTATTCTTGGTTTGAATTTTATTTTTTGTATGTTCATTTTTGTTTATTATATTTTTATTTTGATTTAACATTTCACTTTTATGAATTGGCATAGTCTGATTTAAATTGTTTATATTTCCTGTTGACAAATTTAAACTCTTATTATCATCAAAATTATTATAATTTTTTGGAGTTTTATTGTTGTTCATAAATAAATTTTTTAATTCTTTTATAGAATATTTTAATTCTTTTATTACATTTTCATTTGTTTCCATCATTTTTTGATATTCTAAAGGTATTTCTTTCTTATTATTTAATTCATTATTAATATTATTATTTCCTCTTAAAGGAATAGAATTATTATTATTGTCATTATATGTTTGGTAAATTGGGACATTTCTATTTATTTTATGAATTATTTCCTTTAATTCTGAATTTTCTAGAGAATATTTATTTTTGATATCATTTATATCCTTTTTTAAAGAACCAATTTCATTTATTATCTCTTTATTATTATTATCTTCATTATTATCTAATGAACTATCATCTCTTATATAAATAAAATTATTATTGTTTTTGAAATTATTATTTAATCCAAGTCTTTCTTTAGAAATCATTTCTCTTTCTTCTTCTATTTTTTTTTTTTGCTCATTTATATTTTTTTCAATCTCATTTTTTATAAATGAATTTTGTCTTTCTTTAATTAAATTTATTTCTTCTTCTTTTAATTTTAAATTTTCTTTTTGTATTTTGAGTTCATCTAATTCATTTTTATATTTTAAATCAAATGAATTTTCTTTATTTTTTAATATGCTAATTATATTTTCAATTTTCTTTCTTTCTTGATTTAATTTCATTTCATATTCCTTTTCTAATTGCAACTCTCTCTCTTTTAATTCATCTAATTCTTTTTTTAGTCTATCTTCTCTTTCTTTAAATTCTTTTTCATAATCTTCTCTTAATTTTACTATTTTTTCAGAATATTTTTTATTTTCTTCAATTCTCATTTCACTTAATTTAAAATTTTGAAATCTATTTATTTCATTATTTAATTGTTCTTCATATCTTTTATCACATTCTTCTTTATATTTTATAAATTTATTTTCTGTTAATTGAGAAGATAAAATTTCTTGTAAGTTTATTTTTTTATTATTTTTATCTTCAATTTGTTTGAGTTTTTCTTCAATCGATGAAAAATTATTATTATATTTTTTTTCAGTATTTAATAAATTTGAATCAGTCTGACATTCAACATCTTGTTTATAAATATGAGAATTTTTTTCTAATAAATAAAATAGAAAAGTAGAAGATATTTTATTTCCAAGATTTATTGAAAATGAATCTTGTGCAGTTGAAGAAATATTTTTTTTTAAATTTTCTATTTCAAATATATTTATATTTAATAAATTTATTATTTCACTCTCTGTATATGTAATAATTTTATTTGAAAATATATCTTTTGATTCATTATTAAAAGTAGATAATGAATATGACAGATTCATTTTTGATAAAAAATCAGAAATTAAACTAAAAGAAAGACGAATCATAGAATAAATATTTGAATTAATTTTTTGGTCAGAAGTTTTAATTAATGATGAATATGTTGTAGTTTGACTTTTTAAAGAATCTAAAAGTTTATTTTGAATATATGATTTGGTTAAAGAAATCATATCATTTTTTTCTAAATTACGAAGCAAAGTATTATCAATATTTGACATTATAATTAAAAAAACTTAAAATAAATAAGTAAAATTAAATAATAATTAAATAAAATAAGGAAAAGAAAAAAATTATTTTGAATTTTAAAATTGAGTTTTTTTATTTATAATATTATTATTATTGTATTTTTAAATTATTATTATTTATTCATTCTAGCAAATAAATATTAAATCATAATCATTAATTTCTGGTAATATTTTCATTTAATTTTTGTGGGAAATATTCATAATTATCATCTAATTCATTAACTCTTCTCTTTCTATTATTATGTTTAAAATAATGTGTTATCAAAAAAATTAAAATTAATATAATTATTAAAAATAAAATAATAAGAAATATTTTAAGATTACTTTTCTTATCATAACCATTATAAAAACCAATCTTTTTTCCATCATTATCAAAAATTAACTGATATTTCCTAAAAAATGGTTTTCCTAAAATCCAATTATTTTCACCTTTATCGAAGAAATAAACTAAAAAATAATATTTACCTAATTCTTTTACAAATAAATCATTTGAATCTAAAGTAAATGTATAATTTAATTCTTTATGTATAAAAAATAATGAAGGTAATTTTTCAATATTAGTATTTAATGTACATGAATAAAAAATTAAATCATCTTCATTTGTTTCTTCACAATCATTTTCAAATATTTTTAAAAATAATTGTTTATATTCTTTTGTTCCTTTTATCAATCCTTTTTCAATAATTAATTGACATTCTCTAGTTTGTTCTAATTTAATATATGAATTATTATTAAAATTAAAATTAATTAATTTTTCTTCACTTAATTTCTCTCCAAAATAAATTTTATCAAATAAAATATTCCAATTTATTGAATATCTATTAATTTCACTTTTAGTCCATTTTAAATTATCATAATTATATTTATCAGGAGCAATTTCATCAGGTCTTGCTCCAAAAATTATATTCCCACTATTTTCATTATTATATTTTATAGTCCAAATATATGAATTAATTGCATTACTTTGTATCAAAGAAGTTAGAAAATTAGAATGATTTTGTGATAATGGATTATAAAATCTTAATCCAATAATTCCTTCTTTAGGAATAAAATCATATGAATCATCTTTAAAATCTGTTGCATAAATAAATTCTAATTTTATATTTGATGATTTATTTTGTTCGTTTAATAAATTAAAATGATCAGTTGAAAATGAACCTCTATAATATATAGAATTATAAAAAGTTTCATGTTTAATTAATGTATATGTAAATGATTTATCAATATTATAATGTTTTGAATCATTATATTTTGATAAGTAAAATTGATATTCTAGAAAAAGATAATATACTGAAATATTCTGTGGAGGATTTCCGATTAAAAAAGAAGAATATATATCATTACTAAGTAAAAAATCAAAATGAGAATCATCAAAATCTAATTGAGGATAACTAGTTTTAAATGGGATAATTATTGCAAATTTATATAATTCAAATAAAACAAAAAAAGTCAAATAAAACATTTATAAAAAATTATAAATAATTGTTTTTAAAAAAATTATTAATATTTCTTTATAATTTGATTATTTTTCAAAAAAAAAATTTATCTTTTAATTTAGTTAAAAAACTATTAGAATTAAATTTCATATTTTTAAATACTCAATAATAAAAAAATAAAAATTAATACAGAAATAGAACATTTTATAATTAAAAATAATATTATCAAAAATGGGTGGAACACAATCATATGATATTAAATCAATATTACCAACATTACCAAATGAATTTCTATCAAAAGGAACAGATAAAGTACATAAAGAAGATGTATTAAATAATGATATAATAGGAATATATTTTTCTGCTCATTGGTGTGGTCCTTGTAGAGCTTTTACACCTAATTTTGCAAAATTTTATGAAAAAGTAAATAAAGAAAAAAAACAAATCGAAATTATTTATTGCCCCTCTGATGAAACTATAAATCAATTTAATGAATATTATAAAACTATGCCTTGGTTATCAATTCCTTTTGAATCTGATTCAAAAGATGCTATTGCTGATGGTTTAGGTATTAGTTCTATTCCTACTTTAATTATTTTTGATAAGAAAGGTAATGTTTTGGATAATGATGGGAGAGCAACCATTGAAAAACAAGGTATAAATGCTATTAAAACTTGGAAAGAAAAACAACAAGAATTTGAAAATAAATAAAATTTATACTTTTAATTTATAATATTTTTTTATAATAAAAATTGGAAGATTAGTATTTATTTTATGTAAGTAAAAGAATTTAATATTTGATTTATTTATAATTAAATAAAAATAAATCAAAAAATCTTTCGATTATATTATTTCTTTTTTTATTTCCATTTTACAAAATAAAAAAATAATAATATTTATTTAATATTTATATAAAAATATTTGAAATTAAAATCAAAATAAACTAGTGAATGGCAGGGAAAGAAGGAGTATTTTTAATATTAGACGTTGGGAAATCAATGAGTAAACAATATTCTGATACAGAAATGACTAGGCTTGATTTTGGAATAGAATCTATAAGACAATTAATTAGACAAAAATTATTATTTAGCGCCAAAAAAGATCAAATAGGAATAATTTTAGTTGGTTCTGATTCAGAAACAAATGATGCAGAATATATAGAAATTGTACATAATCTTTCTAATCCGATTATTCAAGATATTCACAATTTAAAAAATATTAAAACTTCAAATGAGGATAAAGGAGACATTTTTGAAAGTATTGATATTGCAATAGATGTATTCATTGAAACTTATAAAAAATTAAAATGGGTTAAAAAAATATTTTTAATAACTGATGGTGAAAGTAAAACAGAAACTAATTCATCAAAAATAAAACGTTTAGCAGAGAAATTAGAAGAAAATAATGTTAATGTGAATGTAATATGTGTAGATTTTTATAGTGAACTTGATGAAGATGAAGTAGAAGAAGAAGATGGAAATATAAAAGAAAAAGATGATATTAACATGGATTCAAATGAATCTGAAAACCAAAAAAAAACAAAAAAATATTTAAAAGAATTATCAGAATCAACAGAAAATGTAAAATTATTTACATCAACAATGGCAAATTACATATATCATCAATTTAAAAAAAAGAAAATAAACCCAACAACAAAATTTAGGGGTCCTTTAATAATAACACCAAATTTATCATTAGATATAATGGTATATACAAAAACCTCTAATCAAACAATTCCAAGTTTAAAAAAATATTCTTTAGTAGCAGAATATTCAAATGATTTAAATACATGTCAAGTAGTAAATGATAGATTATATTATGTACACGATGATCCACAACAAAATCCAATTTCAAAAGAATTTATTGCAAAAGCATATTATTATGGAAATAGTTTAGTTCCAGTATCAAAAACTGATGAAATAAGATTTAAAAATGAAGAAAATAAATGTTTAAAAACTATTGGTTTTACTGATTCTTATCGTGTCCCAAGACATGCTTTTATGAGTGGAGTTGATTTAGTTATTCCAAATCCACAAAGTGAAAATGATATAAAAGCAATGAAGGCTTTAGTTGAAGAAATGATTAAAATGAATAAAGTTTTAATTGCTAGATATGTTTATAGAAATAATTCAAATCCTAGATTAGTAGTTTTATCTCCTCATATTTCAAAAAAAGGACCTTTATTTTATTTAAATATTCTTCCTACTGTTGAAGATATTAGAGATTATCAATTTGATAGTCTGAAAGAATGTACTAAAAATCAAGAGGAATTAATTAGTAAATTTATTGATAGTTTAGATTTAGAAAATGATGATGAAGAAGAATTAAAACCAACTGAAACTTATAATCCTACTTTACAATATTTTTATCAATGTTTAGAATCAAAAGCTTTAAATAATGAAGATGAAATTCCACCTTTAGATGATGAAATTTCTAAATATTTAGTTCCTAATAAAAAATTATTTGAAAATAATAAATATGTTTCCTTTCTTCCTAAATTATTTCCTATTAAAGAAAAAGATAAAATTGATGAAAAGAAAAAAAGAATTTTTTGGAAAGATGTTATTAATGAAGAATTTGAAAATAAGTTAACACAAGAAAGAATGGAAGAAAAATTAAATTCAAAAAAAAAAGAATCAAAAAAAACAATAAGTACAATAACACCAATTGAAGATTTTAAAGAAATGATAGGAAATAAAAATGAAGATTTAACAGTTCCAGCAATGATTTTAATGAGTGATTTAATTCATAAATTTATAAGAGATAGTTTTAAAGGAAGTTATTATATTAAAGCAATTGAATGTATTAAAGTTTATAGAGATGCTGCAAATGAAGAGGATGAAGTTGAATTATTTAATAATTTTTTAAATGATTTAAAAGTTAAATATCCAAAAGAACAATTTTTAGATTTTTGGTTATTGTTTAGTGATAATAATATTACTTTAATTTCCAAAAGCGAAAATCCTAAATCAACTTTTTCTGATAAGGAAGCTGATGAATGGTTAGGTTCTATTAAAAAGAAGGAAGTTATTACATCTACAATTCAAGATATGGATAATTTACTTTTAGATATTGATTAAATATTTTTTTAAAAAAATATTTTTAAAATATTATTTTAAAATTAAAAAAATAAAAAAAAATTAAAAAAAATTTTATGTATAAAACAACAAAAGCTGATATTAAAATAATAATAATAGGAAATTGTGATACAGGAAAAACATCATTTTGTCAATTATGGGTTAAACAAGAATTTTCAGAAAAATATAAAGCAACAATAATGACAGATTTTAATTTTAAAATTTATGAATATAAAGGAAACTTATATAAAATTCAAATTTGGGATATAGCAGGACAAGATAGAAGTATTCAAACTACCAAAGTTTTAACAAAAAATGCACATGGCTGTATTATATTTTGTGATATAACTCAAAAAAAAACTTTGGAAGAAACAAAAAAATGGAAGGCTGTAGTTGATGAAAATGCTCTTTTTATTGATGATACTCCTTTACCTTGTATTTTAGTACAAAATAAAATAGATTTAGTTAGTGAAAAAGATATTATTAATGATAGTGATTTTCAAAAATTTTCTGAAAGGAATAATTTTTTAAATTGTTTTAGAACAAGTGTAAAACTAAATATTGGTGTTGATAATGTTATGAATTTTTTACTAGAACATATAATTAATAAATTAATAGAAATTAGTGAAGAAAAAATATCTGATACACATTCAGTAAATTCTTTTAGAATAAGTCAAAGTGGAAATGAAAGTGTAATGACTGATATTAATAATGGAATAGAAAATTGTTGTTAAACAAATATAATATATTTACTGGTTTTTAAAATTTAATTTTTAATTAAAATATTAAAAATAATATTTAATAAATATATAGATTTATATTATTGACTTTTATTTAGGATGGAAATTATTAGTTAATGCATAATATTCTTCAACTTGTCTTGGAATTTCCCTTAATACTTCTTCAGATAATTCTTCATTTACATTTTTTTTTTTAAATTTTTCATATTCAACAAATTGAACTAAATCTCTTTTTGTAACTCTTCCTTTAAAATCAGTTAAAGGAATTTCATCACCATCTAATTTATGCATATCTTTAAAATTAGCATTTCCAATTCCAATAATAATAATACTTAAAGGTAATTCAGCACAATCAACTAATAATTCTAAAGTTTTTTCCATATCATTAATAATACCATCAGTTAATATCATTAAAATTTCATAATGATTATCTTCAGGAAATTCATTAGTTTTTTTTTTAATTTCTTCCATAACTTTTGAAATAACAGGAGCAAAATAAGTTGGCCCTTTAAATGTAATATATTTTAAAGAATTTTTATAAATTGTAATAACTTCTTCAATAGTTTCTATATTAGGTGAATTTGTAAAATTAATATTAAAACAATTATTTGATACTTCTTCACCTGGTGGAATTCCACCAAAACCATATACTGGAAATATTTGGTCTTTATCATAATATGCAACTATTTTACCACATGAATATATTGCTTTTTCATAATCATTTGGTTCATCTCCATCTGCATAATGAAGAGAATCTTTATTATTTGGTTTACCATTTGATATAGTATAATCAATTGCTATATTTAAATTCATATCTATTCCTTCTTTTAAATAATCAGTAAATCTTTTCTTTGAATGATATTTATGATTTATAATTATTTGTCCTAAAATTTTTTCTGATTTTATGTTTTCATATATTAAAATTTGATTCATTAAATTATTAAGTGAGAATACTGCATATCCTGATGGAAAATTATCTTTTGTTTTATATATTTCAATTAAAATATTTTGATTTTCTGACTCACATAAAATGTGTGTTTGTAATTTTATATTTTTAAAAGTGTAATTTTTATTATTTAGGAAAAATTCTGAACTCTTATAAGAAGGTCTCCAAATTTCACCATCATTAAAATTTTTAAAAATGAAAAATCTTTCATCATTATCTGATTGAGTATATTCAAATTTAATTATTGAAAATTCTGAAATTAAACCTCTTAATTTATTTTTTTTTGGAAGGACTTTTAAATCTAGTTGAATTATTCCTAAATATTGTTTATTCGAATCATCTATTATTTTTTTTGAAATTCTAAAATCTTTATTTGACATAAAAGAAGAAATATATATTTCCATTGTTGATACAATATTTTTTTCTTGTAAAATTTCATATCTAATACCTTGTTCTTTTTCAAAAAAATAATTAAAAATAAAAGTAGTTGAAAAATCAATTTTAGAACCATAACATTCTTCTGTTTGATTTAAAAATTGATATTGTTCATATTTTAGATTATTATTTAAATAAATTTTAATAGAATAATTTGAAGAAATATTTTGAATATTAGATAAACTAATAAATAATTCAACTTTTTCTAATAAATCTTCATCAATATTTTTTTTATCTATTTGATATTCAACTTGTTTATTATAAATAAATGAACCTCTTTGATATTTTAAGTTACCTTCATTAAAATCATTTAAACCTATTAATGAACTTATAATTAAATTTTTATTATGAGAATTTCTAAATGTAGTTAAATCATCATATTTTTCTTTAATATTAGATTTATTAAAAGTACTTTGTGTTAATAGTCTTTTAGGTATTTTATTTGAACTACAAATTCCCATTTTTAATTTAAATATTTTATATATAATATATTATTTATTTAATAAAAGGCGAACAAATTGACGATAATCAATTAATCCATCATTATTAACATTAGCATCATTTAGCATATATTTTATTTCTTTATGTGAAATATCAGTGCCATATTGATATAAAACTTTTTCTAAAACTGAAATTGGAATTTTCCCATCTCCTGTTTGATCAAATACTCTAAATGCTTCTATATATTCATCAACAATATCTCTTTCAGGTCTCCATACATTCATTAATTTTTGAAATTGTGTTAAATTTATTTTATCATAGTTTTTTACCTTTTCTTTTTTTAAAACTGAAAACATCATATCTTCAATTTCATTTTTTGATAAATCATATCCTAAACTTTTCATAACATCCATTAATTGTTCAGTTGAAAGATAATTATTTTTTTCAGTATCAAATTGTTCAAATGCAATTTTATATACATTTTTCATATTTTCAATATAATTTTCTTCTGTTTCTATTTCCTCTTCTAAATTTTCTATCATTTCATTTAAATCTTTTGGAGTTTGATTTTCAGAATTAATATCATTTGTAGTATCATTCCCATTCATTTTTTTTCATTTAAAATATTTAAAATTAATTTATTTATTCAAAAAAAATAAAGAAACATGACAAATAATCCAAATAAAAAAATTGATTTTGAATCACTTTCAAAAAAATTATTTATAGAACAGAATAAAATAAGAACAGATCCAAAATCATATATTCCAAAATTAAAATCCTGGTTAACAAAATTCCGTCAAAACACATTATATTTATTAAATGAAAATCCATTAAGAACATTTGAAGGACCAGCAGCAGTCAATGAAGCAATAACATTTTTATCAAATCAAAGATCTCTTCCAGCTTATGAATATAGTAAAGAATTATCAGAAGCAGCAGAGGATCATGTTAATGATATAGGAAAAAATGGTTTAACTACACATGAAGGAAGTGATGGTACTAATTTAACTGATAGAATTGAAAAATATGTTGAATGGGATGGTGCTTGTGCTGAAAATATTGATTTTGGATTTGTTGAAGCTGATAATATTATTATTAATTTATTAATTGATGATGGGATTAAGGAAAGATATCAAAGAAAGAATTTATTTAGTTCTATTTATAAATATTGTGGGATTAGTATTGGGAAACATAGAGATTTTAATACTTGTACTGTTTTAGTTTATTGTAAAGGCTTAAGAGAATTAGGGAAACCACCTATTGATGGGATTAATTATATTCAAGATTATATACAGAAAACTTTTTATAAGAAAAAAATTGTTAATGATTATCAAGAAGAAGATCCTGATGCTCCTGATGATACTATTAGTGTTAAAATTGAAAAAACAAATAAAATTATAAATGGTAAAGAAAAAAAGATTACAAAAAAAATTTATTTATTAAAAGATCAAACACAACACATATTAGAAATTGAAGAAAATTAAATTATAATTATACACTTATTTTTTTATAACTTAATACTATTGTGCCCTTTTATATTTAAAACATAAATATAAACAAATTAATGTTACAAATTTAACATCTAATAATAATATCATTGGAATTCTCGAATATTTTCCATAAAAACTTCTTAAAAGTCCATAAAAATTGGGTCCATTTAATCTACCAAGAATATTATATGATAAATTACTAATAGCACTAGCTGAACCAGTATATTCTTTTGGAATACTACTCATTATAATTCCATTTAAACTTGCAATCATTATACATCCTGAAAATAAATATCCACAAATAAATGTTGCTACACAATATTTATTTATTGATATTATTAATAAATTCGAAAATATTAAAGAAATTATGCAACAATAAAAGGGAAGTAAAATACCATTTTTAGATTCATATCCTCCTATTTTTTGCATTATAAAACCTCCTGTTATTGGTGCACCTAGCATAGTTATTAAAATAATAATTATAAAATATATTAATCTTTCATTTTTATCTATTATTTTAACAGTATTTTCTAGAAAATCATTTATCCAAAATTGTAATCCACTTAAAATAAATAATAAACATATTAAACCAAGATTTGACATACGAAATAATTTTGATTTAAAACATTTTTTTGCATGATTCCAAACAGATAAATTATTAAAAGTAGAACTTATCCCAGAAGCATCTTCGAATAATGAAATATCATCAAATTCATTAAATGTATTATTATTATTTTCATCTGGATTAGTTATTTTTTTAGGAATAATAGTTTTTAAAAAATATAAATTATCAAAAGAATAAAAACAGATAAATAAAAAAAAATTCATAAATATTCCAATATTAAAAGTAGTTTGCCAAGAAGTAAGTACAGCAAAAATATTTCCAACTAAATAACCTAAAGCAGAAGGTAAACTTATTAATGACATCATAATTGATTTTTTATTTGAAATTCCAAATTGATCAACCCAAACAGGTAAGTAAATAGAAGTAAATGATTGTGCAAATCCTGATAATATTCTACAAAACATTAATAACTTTTTAGATGTTATCATTGTTGGAATGAAAATAGATAAAGTATTTAATATTAATAAAATCATTATCATATATTTTCTATTAAATTTATTGATAATTGAAAGTGAAAAAATACCTCCTAATGTTGTTCCCAAAAATGAGATTCCACCAAAAGAGCCTAATTCTCTATCTGACATATTAAAATAATTTTTTATTTCTGTTGTTGATGCTGATATTGCTCCTTGGTCTAAATTACCTAAACATAATAATAATATAGAAAAAATAAACCATCTCATTTTTCTATCTATTTGAAATAGGTTATTTTCATTTATATCTTTTTTATTTGTTATTTGAACTATTTCTCCATTTGGAGATGTTGTTGATGATATTTCATTTTTTTCTGTATTCATTAAAAAATAATAAAAGAAAATTTTAGTTTTAAAATAAAAATAGTTCTAAAAAAAATATTATTCAATTTTTAAATTATTCATTTTTTCTAATTTTTTATATATTGAAATACCATAAAATAAAATTAAAATTAATATAAAATATAATGGAAAATCACCTAAAATTTTTCTGAAATAAAATATAACAAGGGAAAGACTAATCGAATAAAAAGTATATTTTATTATTTCTTTCTTATCAATTATATTAATTTTTACTTTCTCAACAATGATTTTGTTTTCAGTTTGAATGTTATCATTATTAATACAATTTTTTAATTCTGATTTTGGAATTTCAAAATCTGCAATTTCAGATTCATTATAAATAGTATCATTATTTAAACTATCTTCATCTTCATCAAATGAAATTTCCCTTTCATTTAAAATTGAAGGAGGATTATTAAGTACAATTTCTTTAAAATTCATCCTCAACTCATCAATCATATTAGGAATCATAAAATTAGTCATATAATCATTATTCTCTGCATATCCATTACTTTCAACTTGTCCTTTAAACCAAATATCTTTTACATATTCAATAGTAAAATAACCATTAACTTTTGTTTGTAAAATTGAAAGATCATCATTAAAAATAGTTTCAAATTTATATTTTGCAACTGTATAAAATGCATCAAGTAACATAAATCCAGTTGAATTTGTTTTAAGTTCCACAATAAAAGTTGTTGGACTTATAAAAAAAAATCTATAAATATCATCTAAAAAAAGAATTTTTGGTCCCATAAAAACTGGTTTTGGGATTGGATGAGTATATTTATAATTATATTCCATTAATACTGGATATTCTTTATTACATTGTTCTATAAAATTAGTTATGTCATTTGAATTTTGATGTTTTAAAAACTGCCTATATGTTTCTTCAATATTATTTTTAAATAAAGTTGGGATTTTTTTTGAATCAAAATTTATTTCTGTAAATGTTTTATCATATTCATTTCTTATATTTTGTAATGCTTGTATAAAATTTCCAGAACTATCTTTTTTTGATTTAAAATTATAATCAAATAAAACTTTATATATTAAATAAATTGGAATTGGAAGATTTGATGTTTCATTTAATTGGCAATCTAATATTTTATCTTTTACAAAATGCTTTTTATATTCTTCTTTATTTAATTCTTTATCTTTCATCCATAATAAATTTTTTTCTGTAATATTTTTTAAATAATTTTTTAAATTTATTTTATCATTATTTGAAAAATAAGAATTATCATTAATTTTATCTTTATAATTATTTATTGAATTTGCGTCATCATAAATTGATAATGAGTCATACATTATATTTTTTAAAATATAATATTTATTATAATATAATTATTTTATATAATTTAATTTTCTATTGATTTATATTATATTTTATATTTATAAGAATTTTTACAATTAATTATTTTTTTTTTCATGCTTTATTTTAATTTTCTTTTTTTTGTTTGGATTATTTGTTTTGGAATTTTTTATAGGATTATTACTTTTAGATTTAAAGTTTGTATTTATTTCAAAATTATATATATCATCTTTCCTATTTAAAACATTTCTAAAAGGTTTAAAATGATTTTGAGTTGCATGCATTTTTATTTGATCATTAAAAATTTCATCTTTTGTTACTTTTTTATTTTTCTTTGTACTATTAATATCATTTTTCATTGAATAATTCACTTTAATTTTATCTTTTTTTTTATTTCTTTCTTCTCTCTCTGTTTTATTTTCTTTATTATTCATTATTTTAATGTTTATCATTTGAAAATTATTTGTGGTTTTATTATTATTATGAATATTATGAATATTTTGATTATTTTGTTTTTTTTCTGTATTTTCATCATTGATATGGTTTTTAATATTAATAATTTTTTTAGTTTTATTATTAATTTTATTACTATTATTAATATTTTCTTTTTTTTCATTTTCCTCATTTTTATTTTTATCATTTATATTTTTTATTTTTAATTTTATTTTAGTCTCTTCTTTTTTATGTATTAAATCTTCTTGATTATTATGTTGATTTTCATTTATTTTATAATCTATTATATTATCATTTTTTTTCCTATGATCAATTGACACTCTTCTCATATCATTAAAATAAGGATGATTAAAAACATTATTATCATTTAATCTTTTATGAGGGTCCAGCTCTAAACACCCTTTCATAAATGAAATTCCTACATTATTAATAATTCCTAAATATCTTTTTTCCAAAGTTTGAAATTTTTCAACTTTAGGGCAACTTTTACCATTAAAATTAGGATTATTATTAAATGCAATAAATTGTTCCTTAGTTAAATTTCCCAGAATTTTTTCAATACAAAACAACTGATCAATTTCATCTTCACCAGGAAATAAAGGATTACCATCACTTAATTCTCCCATTAAACAACCAATAGCCCAATAATCAATAGCATTATCATAATTTCCTCCATTAATTATTAATTCAGGTGCTCTATACCATCTTGTAGCAACATAATCAGTTAAATTTTTTTGTCCTTTATATGCTTTTCTAGCTAAACCAAAATCACATAATTTCAAATTTAAATTATTATCTACTAATATATTTTCTGGTTTAATATCTCTATGAATTACATCTTGTGAATGTAAATATTTTATTGCTTTACATAATTGGTATATTAATTTTTTTATTGTTTGAGGCTCTAAACCTTTTGGTGTTTGTTCTAATAATTCTAATAAATTTCTATCAACGTATTCAAAGACTAAATATAATGTTCCTTTTCTTTTAAATGCTTCTTTGAAATCTACTATATTTTCATGTTGTAATAATTGTAACATTCTCAATTCTCTTTTCATTGTTTTTATTTCTAATTCACTTCCTAATCTTTTAAATTCTTTTATTGCTACAAATTCTCCTGTTTCTTTACTTCTACATTTATATACTATTCCATATGCTCCTTCTCCTACTACTCCTATTACCTCATATTTATTTTGCATTTATAAAAATTATTATAATTATTAAAAGTTATAATTTTAAATAAAAAATTTTTTGGTTTTTTTTAAAAATTTTTAAATTTAATATTTTATATTTTCAAATTTAAATATTTTTTATAAAACGAGATAAATAAATTTTAATTATTATTTAATAAATATTAATAAATTCAATGTCTGATTTAAAGAATACCAAATCAAATTCCTCAATAATGAATAAAAATCAAATCCAAAGTGCAAAATCAAAATCTAGTAATATAACAAGTTATGATGCAAGTAAAGATTATGAAGAGTATATAATATCTAATAAAATAAATAGTTTAAAAAAGGAAATTGATACAACAATTCATGAAAATAAATGTTAGAATAAAATTAATTAATAATTATTTTAGCTGAAGAACATACTCCATCAGATTTATCTAATATTGATTCTGAATCAGATCCTTTTATGGATGTAATATGGAAGAAAAAAGAAAATGAAGGAAGAGAAAATCAAAATAAGGGAATAAATGAATTAAAAGAAGGATTAAAAATAAAATCAAATAATTTAATATTAGAAAAAAGAAAGTCTATTCCTAATAAACCAAATTTTCTAAAACAATTATCATTTAATAATAATACAAATATTATTACTCAAAAAAAACCAAATTTAACTATTTCATTACCTGAGGAAAATAATAATAATAATAATATATCAAATAATTTTCCAAATAATTTACTTAATCAAACAATTCAAAAAAATAATCCATTATTATATAGAAGTGGTAATGTATATTCTAATTTTAATCCTAATTTTTCTTTACCATTAACTACATCATTATCTACTAAAACAGATTCAAATATGAGTGAAAGTAATTGGCAATCTATTAAAATGTATAATCATATAAATGAAATTATGAGTCCAATTAGAAGAATTCCTTCTAATTTATTTACACCTATATTTGGTGTTCAAAAAAAAATTAATTTTCCTTCCGTAAAAACATTCCCAAAATCAACAAAAAATTCAAATAATTCACTAAATAATTTTTATAAATCAGGGGTGATAAATAATAATTTAATTAAAAATAATAATGGTAATTGTCAAAATATGGAATGTAAAGAAAATAAAGATAATTCAAAATATTCAATTAAAATTGAAAATATAATAAATGGAAAAGATAAAAGAACTTCAGTTAGAATAATGAATATACCAATAAAATATACAGTAGAAGATTTAATAAAGAAAATAGATTCAACAATGGGATTTAATGATGAAATAGTTTTAAGAAATTATGACTTATTTTATTTACCTATGAGTAAAAATAATCCAAAAAATCTAGGTTATGCATTTATAAATTTTATACATCCTTTATGTATTATAGATTTTTATAATAAAATAAAAGGATTAAAATTGAAAAATGAGCATAAGGAATGTCAAATTTCTTATGCTAAATTTCAAGGTAAAGAAGAATTAATTGAGCATTTACTTGAAACTTCTGGTGATGAGAAAAAAATTTCTTTATTTGAAGTTAATTTAGAAAAAATAAAATTCATTATTCCTTTTCAATATAAAAAAGATATTGAATTAAGGAATGATATTAATAATGAAGTTGAATATATTTAAATTAAATATTTTTCATAATGTTAAATTATAATTGTATTATTTGTATAAAGTTTTTTTTGGTATCAAATCATTCAATAAATAAGTTCAAATTAATTTAATTTAACAAAATTTATTATTTTTATATTTATAGTTTTTATTTAATAATGAAATAATATAAAAAATTGTTTGAACCCATATAAAAATAATTAAATTTCATTAAAAATTATTCATGTTTGATATAAAATTTGTTGTTTATAATAATATAATAATAAATCAACTAAAAGATTTTTAAATAAGTTAATTTTTTATTTCATACAAAAAATCATTTATATTCAATTCATTATTTTACATATTTTAATTATTATTTTTCAATATTGTCATCTTTTTTTTTATTGTTAAATAATACATTTCCTTTTATGATTGAATTTTTCAATTTCCCAGTTATCATTATTCCATTTTTATAATAATAAATTCCATTATTATCATTTAAATTATTTTTCCATTCACCTTTATAATATATTCCATTATTATAATAATAGATTCCTTTTCCATCCTTATAACCATTTTTATATTTACCTATATATTTTCTTCCATCTCTCCAAAAATATATTCCATTCCCATTTCTTTTACCTCTTTTCCAATTTCCAATATATTTATCTCCATTATTCCAATAATATATTCCTTTTCCATCTAATTTACTATTTTTATATTCCCCTATATATTTACTTCCATCATGATAATAATATGTTCCTTTTCCCTCTATTTCATCATTTTTCCATTTTCCAGAAAAAAAATCACCATTTTTCCAATAAAATAATCCTTTTCCTTCTTTTTTGTTATTTTTTATTTCTCCATCATATAAACCATATTCATATAATAATTTTCCTTTTCTAATTAATTATTATATATTTATTATTACCTAAAAATATCATTTTGACTCTCACATAAATAATTTATAATTGAAGTATGACAATTTAATAGGAAATAAAAAATCTCATTTAACCATAAATTATTTTCAATATAGTCTTTAAAAATTTTAATAATTTTTAATAAAAATTGAACAAACATTTGATTTTTTATATTATTATCTATTTTCAATAAAATATAATTATTACAAAAATCAGATAAAGTTTTAAAAATATATTTTAATTCTTTATCATTTATAATTCTATGAGCACCATGGATATCATTTTTACAATTTTTACATAATTTCATATTACATTTAATACAATAATAAAATTTACTTTTTTGATGTTCACAAAAATTATTTTTATGTGATATATGTTTAGATGAAATAAGATGAAATAAAATATCATCACGACAAAAATATGTTTTACAAAATTTACAAAATTCATTCCATTTTCCTTTACATAAATGGCAAAATTCTGATTTAACAAATAATTTTAAAAAATTATCAAATGTAATAAAATTAAAATCATTATGATGACATTTATAAAATAAAAGATGATTATCATTAATATTTAAAATTATTTGTAAAAAAGGAAAATTCATACATTCAGGACAACTTATAATTAAATGTTTAAAATGCTCCATTTTAATAATATTCTATCAAATAAAACTTTGTAAATTCAAAAAAAAATTAAATTTATTAATTTATAACTAAAATGCCAGATAAAAAAGAAAAAAATATGAAGAATAATAAATAAAAAAAGAAATTCCAAAATCACTATCTAAAAAATATTTTTAAATGAGAAGTAATGAAACAATTAATTTTTTTATTGGAAAGGCAAAAATAAATTGTAAACTAAATAATTTAATACAATATAATTTTATGAAACAATAAAAGAAAGTTATTTCTATTACGTCCTCTTTCTATACCAATGCAAATAAAAATAGATTGAAACTATAAAATCCAATTTTTAAAATGATATTTTTTTATTAATATGATGATGCATATTTTAATGATATTGATTATATAATTAAAAAGTTTTTAAAGCATTAAAATATTAAAATTAAAAGTTTTAATAATTTTTCTTCCATTATGATTTAAGTTAGAGCACAATCTAACTATAAAAAGTATGAAAGATAGCAAACACAAGAAGAAACAAGAAGGTAGAATAAGAAGAAAAAAAGAAAAAAAGATAAAAGAGATGAAGAAGAAGGTGAAAAAAAATCTGAAAGTGAAGACAAGGATAAAGAACCTGAAGAAGAAAAAATTAAAAAGAAAAAGAACAGCGAAGAAATTTAAAAAGAACCTAAGAAAAATTACATTATAAAGAGAAAGATTATTTTAAAAGAATACCTTATGAAAATTTTTATCAAAATGATTGAAATATTTTCTTTATCCAATACAAATCCTGAATTTATTCATCTTTTAGGGGAAGAACTTTTTTATGATTATTATAAAAATGAATATATTAAAAACTCCAAAGAAAATACTAATAATTGGTAAAGGAAAAAATTATTTTTTCCATCCACATCAACATTTAGTTAGTTTTATTATAAGAATTATTGAATATATTCCTAAAAATTCATTTATTTTTGGTATTGATGAAGAAAATTGAAATAAATCAATTGCTAAAAGAATTGATACAAGAGAATTAGAAAATACAGCTCATAAAAGAATTCTAAATATGATTGATTTAAAAGAAAATTATTCTTTTAGATGGAAAAAGGAATGATGAAGAGGATGAAGCTTTTGCAAAAAAATAATTTAAATGATATTGTGAATTTGGTATTCCTGAAATAAAAAAATTAATACAAGAATTAATGAATATAGAGTTAGAATTATGATAAAATACATATTTCAATTAATGATATTATGAATTGAAATAAAACATTAATTAATAAATTAAGTAAAGAATAAAAACAAAAGATGGAAAATATAAAAAATAAAGAAGTTGAAATTTTCAAAAAAAATAAAATAAAAAAAAACAGATTTTAGCAATTAATAAAATCAAATATAAAAATTACCAGAAGAAACAGTTATTAAATTAATATTAAGAGAATTAATGAAGAATTTTTGTGGAAAATAAAGGAGACTAAATGATATAAAAATGCATTTAATATACTTTTATATAATTAGAAATGATAATAGTATTGATAAAGAACTCTTTGATAGAATGAAAAGATTATTTGATATTAATAATATTCTAATATTATTCAAAGAAGAATAGCTGCTTAAAGAGAATTAAATGAAAAAAATAACATGACTGATTTAAGTTTTTTTCAAATAAAATAATATTGATATATTATCAATTAATAGTATGAAGGGAGGATATGATAGTATTGAAGAAAATAAAGTTTTTATTGAGAAAAATGGGAAAATGTTAAATTATCAAATGCTTGATAATAATATTGAAAAAATTATTGACTCAATGTAAAAATAGATAAAATAATAAAAACAGTTGATAAAACTTTCAATAAAATTAAATTTTATTAGCATTAAAAAGAAAACATTAAAAAATAATTACAACATATTTTACATAAACTGTGATACATGTTCTAAGTAAAGGAATATTATATTTATCTCAAATTTACCAGATGAATCTATTGATAATTTAGGAAATCATTTATTTGATAATATATTTAAAGTTAAATATTCTTCTTCATAAAAATAAAAAGTTTAACAATAATTTTTTGTTTATTTTATACTAATATTTAAATTTCATAATAATTAAATAGTTAATATTTACTTTCATAATCATTTATATTTTTTAAGTTTAATCCTTTTGAAAATAATTTAAACATTATTTTACTATCTTTTACTAATGATGGTACGTTTGATTTACGATTTAATTGTAAAATTGGATTTTCTTTTTTTATAAATTTTAATTTTTCAAATTTTTCTAAAATTAATGGTTTTTTCCTTGTCGTAGATTTTGATATATCTTTTATATGTAATTTATTTTTAGCTTCTTTTATCTCACTTTTTATTATATTTCTAATATTTTTATTTATTTTTTTTCTTTTATATGCTTTATCAAAAGCCAAATCTTGTAAATAATTTTTTATAATATTTTTTTCATCATTATTTAATTGTTTAGTATTATTTAAATTTATTTCTTCAAAATTATTTGATGATGGAAAATAATATCTTTCATTTTTTCTTATTACTTTATTATGAAATACATTTGGATTTGTAATTAATAAATCAGTATTAAAAGTACTATGTTCATTATAAAAATCATCAAAATTATTTGAATAATTTATTGATCTTTTATTTGAAGCTTGCTTTGAATTTATTGATGATAAATCAATTGAATAATTACTTTTATTTTGTGAATTTAAGGAAATATTTCCTTTATTTTTCATTCTTATTGGAAATGGTGATATTAAAGGTAATTTAATATAATGATGATTTGAATTTAAATCTTGTAATAATATATTATATTTAATTTTATCTTTTTTTTTTAAATCAATTTCTTCATTTTTTGATTCATAACTTTCCATTTATTAATCAAAAAAATAATATTTATAATAAAAATAACATTTTAATATTTTTAATTTAAAACAGAATATTTTTTTATTTATTTTTATAAAAATAAATATTCCCTTTATAAATAGGAGGATTTTCCCATTCATTAACTTTAGAATCATTAAAATAAACCCATTTATCACCTTCTTCTCTAATATGAGAAACATAATGTCCATGATCAGGATTTTTTCCAAGATGAGTTAAATAAGCATAAATATCATAAAGAGATCCATTTCCTTTATTTAATTCCTCATTATCATTAACTTTTTCTTCAGGAGGTTCATCTTCAATAACAATATCAGGATTAGCACACAAAAAATCAAGTGCATTATCAGCATTTCCTTTATTTTTTTTTAAAGCATAAATTGCTTTTTCTTTTGGAAATCCCATTCCAACTAAAATATCAATACTATTTTGATCAAACACTTCTTCCCCTTTTTTTCCTTTTTTAATTTTTATTTTTGGTAATGGTAATTTATAATCTGGATTTTCAGAATTTTCACAATACCATCCCATTGCAATTTCTGGATTATTATTATTTTTAAATAAAGCCCATTTTGCTCCTAATTCAGGAATACCACATTGTAAAAGGAAATTTATATCATCTTGCTTAAATTCTGGTTCTCTTTCTTCTTCTTCATTTAATTCATCTAAACTACTTTCTATTATTTTTTCATTTTCTTTTTTATGCTCTCTATTTAATATTTTTAAATCAAAATCATTTAATTTTGTTACAAATTTACATTCTAACTTTACTGGAACCCAATCATAAACAAATCTTTCAAATATTAATATTAAATATTTAGGATAATTTAATATTCTTTGTGTTTTTGTCCATTGAGTTTTTTTCTTACAAACTGGACAATCTAAATCAAAACTTTCTTCACTTAAAAAATTTTGTAAACAGTCCTCAACTGTAGTTTCTGCATTTTCATCTTTTTTTTCTTTCCAATTTGTAGGTGATAATTGCAAATGCCATTGATTACTTTTTCTATATTTAACACTATGGCATTGAGTACATTCCATTCTTATTTCAACTTGAAATTCAAATAATTCAAATGGATTAATTTTTCTTTGTCTGTCATATATTTTTAATTGCTCTAATAAATATGACATATATTCAAAAGCATCTTGTTGATGATTTGTTGAAAATTCAGGATGATTTTTTCCAAAGAATAATTTAAATGAACTTGGTCTAATACCATCTTGATATTCTTCTATTTCTCCTTCTTTTCCTTTTTCAGTCGATGGTAATTTTCTTGTTTTTTTTTGAGAATACATTCCAGAATGTAAACCATACATAATTTTACTCATTTGACATAAATAACATTCAGCAGGATGTTTAAAACAATTATTTAAATGATCAAGTGCATTATCAAAATACCATTTTTTAAAAGGCTCTAAAGAAAATAAAATTTGAACAATAGCATTTAAATAGCAAGAATTCCCTAAATTTTCCATCCCAGTTCTTCCAGGACCATATAAAGGAATAAGGACTTTACCTTCTTCAATAGTTTTTGACAAAGTTAAATTAATATTAACATCTAAATTCATTTCAGTAACAGTTTTATCTGTTTTTTTCTGTGTGTTAATATCAATACCAAAATTAATAAGATGAGAAGGTAAATTTTCATCTTTAACATCATTATCACAAGCATAACAATAAATAGAAGCTTCACCATTAGGAGTAATAGTCCCAGTTTTAACAACTAAAGGATGTTTAGTTTTTTCATAATGTGCAATAGCATGTGCATTTCCACCAGTTTCTTTCCTTCCACAAGATAAATTTCCACATGTTAAACATAACCATAAATTTGATGATAAATCACAATCATTACATTTAGCAATTGATTTTTCTGCTATTTTTACTCCTTCGTTTTGTTGTAATGTTAATGTATGTTCACATGGAAAAATTTCTTCTTCCCATGCTTTAATACCACTTTTATCACTTTCTGATGATGCATTTAAAATTGATGTTACTAAATCTTTTAATTTTTGATTTTCTTGATAGTTTATTGATTTATTACAATGTAAACATTTTATTTCTAGTTTTTGTTCCCATTTTTCGTCAGTGAAATCTGCTCCTCCTGGTTTACCTATTGCTAATTTTGTTATTGTTGGTGGCTCTTTTTCTTTTTCTGAATTTTCGACTTTGTATTCTTTTATATTTAAAAATAAAGGATGATGAAATTGATTATAATGTAATTGTAAATGATTGAAAAATGGATTTGAGCAGTATCCTGAAAAACATTTTAAACATATATTTATTCCTGTTTCACTTTTCTATTTAATTTAAAATTATTAAATAATTATTAATTTACTGCATCATCATAACATTTTAAACATTGATCTCTGTATATTTTCTTTCCTGCAACACTATAAACTACTTCTGAATTTAAATGAGGACATTCTATTTCATTTGTAGAATTCATTTAATTTTGATTTAAATTATCAATTTATTTTATTTCTTAAATATTATTTTTAAAAAAAAAATTATTTTAAAAATTATAAGAAAATTATTAAGATGAAAATTTATAAAAAAAATAGTTAAATGAATAAATGATAAATCCTAATAATAATAAAAATTATTATGTTCGAAATATCTAAAAAAGATAAATATTTATTTAATAAAAATTAATAATTAACCTCCTTTTTATCTATTTCAAATCACTAAAAATAACAATACCTTTTCATAGTCTTAATATTTATATATATGTTCACTAATTTACTATATTTTTATGCTTAAAAAAATTAAGCAACTAATATAGGACAAAATTCTCCATTTTTTTTCTTTAAAGATAATATCTGATAATTTTTTTCATTTTCATAATTTTGAATTTGTTTATTTTCGTTTCTTTTATTTTTATTACAAAACAAATTATAAAAAATTAAATAAGCTTTTGTAAAATTTTTATTATTATAATCTTTAAAAAATAATTTATAAATTTCCTTATTTTCAGGAATTAATTTTAATCTTTTTCTAATTAATTGAATAATTCCAAATGAAATTTCAATAGGATTTAATGTAAGAATAATCTCATTTTCAATTAATTTATTTAAATATACAATAGCCATATGATGTGTGGAGAATTTATTTTTTTTTTCTTCACCATCAAACAAAATATTTTGTTGAGTTAATATTAAATTTAACACATCATATGCTGTTGTAATATTTAAATTATAATCAATAAGTTTTAAAATATAAATTTCATCATTTTTATAATTCGAAGATATTTGTTTTGAATAATTTTGTTCTAATAAAGTTGATTTAAATGAATCATTTTCAATAAATTTTGAAGCAATAATTAAACAAAAAATTGCGATAATATTCATTTCATTTATTGCATTAATTTTCATAAAAATTGAATCAAGTAAGGAAATTGCAAGATGGAATGTTTTATCAGATAATGAATAATTTATTAAAATTTCTTTTAACATTAAAATTGTTTTTTTTCTCTTTTTTATGTAATCTTTTTTTGACAAATATAATATTGAAAAATCAATAATGTTGGTCATTAAATTTTGAAATATCATAAAATAATCATCAATATCAGAATTTCTATTTAAATTTGAATCATTTATATTTGGACATAAAAATACGTTTTCTTTATTATTTGAAATCAAATATTGATGATAACAAAGATGTTTATTGATATTCATTAAAATTTATAATTTGTTTATTGTATTTATATTATATATTAATAAAAATTGAGCTTTAAGAAAAAAAATAGTATTGTAAATAATAATAAAAAATTCAAATTATTATAATTTTAGGTAAAAATGAAAATTAAAATATTATTTAATAACTTAGTATGAATAAATATAAATATTATATTTAAAAAAATGTAATTGAATAAAAATTATAATAACTTAAAAAATATTTAAAAATATAAAGGTTATATATATTTTTTAAAATATTATTTAAATTATATTTAATATAAAAAATAATGGAAATAACTGACTTTGAAAAAGATTCAATTGATAAATCTATATTTCCTGAATTAGAAAATAGTAAATTTGAGATAGATGATAATATAAAAGGAAAAAAATTATATATCGGAGAAGCTTTATCATCATTTTATGATTTTAATCAAATATTAGCATTAAAAAAAAAGGAAAAAGTAAATTTAAAAGAAAAAAGGAAATCGCGTTTAAAAAATTTAAAATTAAACATGTTTTTAAAATCAAGTTTAAAACAAAATCAAACAAATTCAATAGGAAAAACAGAGAATCCAATATTACCGAGGGCATCATTAATTGAAAAATTAAAAAGAAATGAAAAATCAAAAAATATATTATCATTTTCTTCAGATTTACCTAAAATAAGATTAAAAGAATCATCTTCTTTATCAAATTCTACAAAAGCAAATAATGAAGATATTAAACAACTTATTAATTCTAAAACTATTAAAATAAGAAAAAGGAAAAATTTTGATAGAAATCATTCTAAAAGTTATAATAATACTTTAATTCAATCTCTTAGAATTTTAGATTTTAAAAATGGAAAAGTAAATAAACAAATTAAAAAAGATAAAAAAAAATTTGATAATGTAAAAAATAATATGATTAATAGATATAGAATTTATCATTGGAAATATATTATGAGTGATAATGAAAAAGATTTAAGACCTGATACTTTTTTTGGGAAAGCAGGAGCAGAAGTTTTAAATAAACAAAAATTTAATAAAAGATTAGATAATATGATTAATCATTTAAAAAATGTAGATGTTATTAATATTGGAACTATGATAAATAGACATCGTGAACATTTAACTATTGAAGAAAAATTAAAAAAAAGAGTTGAAAAGGAAAATGAAAAAATTGAACTTATACATAAAATATTAGAAAGTGATCAAATGATTTGTAATAATATAAAAAAGGAATGAATATGTTTTTTTAGTTCTATATATTATTTATTTGATTATAATTTTTTAATATATCTAAATATCTATAAAATATAAATGGATGTTAATTTATTAGAAATTTATTTAATAAAAAATAATTTTTTTTAAATAAAATTTTTTTATTATAAATCTATGTATATATTCTTATATGTTGATCTTCAGAATGGCAAATAAGTATATATTTTTTATTTTTTTCATTATAATATTTTTCTAAATAAGATACTGAATAATTACTAATTTTTAATTTTCCAATAAATTTATTTAACTCAAAACTAAATTCACTAATTATTCCATTCTTATGAGATATTAAAAGATTATTTTCATCCCAAAAATATCCATAAACTCTAACAGAATTATATCTTGATAAATTCATATCTAATAAAATAATAGGATTATTTTTAGTAATAGTTAATGTTGAACATGTTGATATATCATCTAAAAATATTACTTTATTTTGTGCTGTATAATATATTATTTGAATTATGTTTGAATGATTATTATATGGAATAATATTTAATACATTTCCTTTATCAAAATCCCAAATTTTAATATAATAATTTGAATTATTTACTGTAATTAAATAATTAATATCATCAATTTTTACACATAAAAAATTATCTTCATAATTTCCTTTTAATTGACTATTTCTATCATATATTTCCTTTATATTTTTCCCATTTTCAAAATTCCATACTTTAATTTTATCATTTTTTGAAATTGAAATAATAATATTTGAATTAGTATTTGAATGATAAAAGATTTGAAACTTTAAAATAACTCCAGTATGACCAACTAAATTTAATACATTACCTTGATAATAATTATTTTTATTTTGAATATATGAATATAAATCAGTAATATTCCAAATTTTAATTGTATGGTCTTCACTTGATGAAATTAAAAATTGAGAATTATTCTTATCTAAATAATATTGTATATGTGTTATTTTTCCAATATGCCCTTCTAATTTCAAACATAAAAATTTATCTCTTGAATTGACGTTAGTATCTAAATATAAATTTTGATTCGATGATTTCATCATTACTTCATTTTCAGATTGGATATAATTAGAAAAATCTTCAATTCTTATATTATTCATTGATGAAGGATATGCAAGATAAGTATTATTACTAATAATATCAGTAAATAGAGAAAAATGTTTGTCTAAAAAATTAGAATTTGTTGAATAATCAATGGTATTATCATATATTTTTTTTAAATTTTCAAATGATGCTACCATATCTCTTTCAATTCTAAATAAATTCATTTGTATTTCATTTTTATATAAATCAAAAGATTTGTTAAGATTTTCTTTAATTAAATTTACATCATTTTCAAAATAGGATATTATTTCTCCATCATTTATTGTTGTTAATTCTTCAATTACTTTAGTATTGTCTTCATATCTATTATAATTTAAATTATCTAAAGTTTCTTTCATTTTTTTTAATGTCATATTTAAATTTTCCAAAGGCATTTTTGACATTTTCATTTTTAAAATTTCAGAATTAAAACCTTCTAAAGCTTCATAATTTAATATTTTTTTTAAATTTAAAATAGATTGTTTTAATAAAACAAATTTTTCATCCATAAATTTATCATAATATTCATTAAATTCATTTCTTAATTGTTGAATATAATTTTGAATATCATCAAAATTTTTTTCATAGCAATTTTTGATATTTTCTCTTTTAGAAATAAAAGTTGCAATTAAATGTTCAGAACTTTTACAATATGATTCAGCAAAATTAAGATATTTAGATGATTTAAAATCAATTTTAAAAAAATTAAAATCAGAAAAAAACTTATCAAAATATTCTTTTATAGTTACAAAATTATGTTTTTTTGATCTTATACAACCATCATTATCAGAAATACATTTAATACATTTCATTTGTTCATCATCACAAAAAATCTGATCACATATTCCTCCAATTTCACTATAATGCTTTTTACAAAAATGATGAATATTTAATAAAGGATCAGGATTTTGATTATACATTATAAATTAATTTAAATAATAATTTTAGATTTAAAACCTTAATTTTTTTATTAATGATAAAAATTAAATATTTTTTGTCTTAATGACAATTTCTAATATTATTATCTTGTAAAATTATTTCCCATAAATCATCAGAAAGTTTTGTATTGTATTCAGTATCTTCATCAAATATTTTTAACTGATCATAATAATGTTCAATATTTGTTGCTTTAAAATTTGCAATTTCATTTTGCATATTAAAAGTAGCAATTTTTATAATTTGATTAAGTGTATTAATATCCTTTTCAAGTTTTTCTTTCTCATTTGTCAATCCGGTTATATCATCATCTCTACTTTTAAAACTAAAAATACTTTTTAAATTAGTTTTTCCAGCTTGTAAATCAGTTAATTGTGTATTTATACTAGTAAAATTTTTAGTTAATTTATCATAAGATTCTTGGAGTCCTTTTAAAGTATCTAAAGCTTCTTTCATTGCTTCAGTATCTAAATAATCTTCTGTTAATGAATCATATAATCTATCATATGGATTTCTTGATTGTTCTTGATTCATTGTTGATTTTTTTCCCAATTCAAGATTATCCATATTATAAAAAACTAATTTTGATTTATCATTTCCTGAATATTCATTTATTGTATCTTTTTCATATAATGTAAACATATTTTCAATTAAATTATATGAATTTTTATTTAGATTATATCTTTCTCTCATTGTTGCAACTAAGCTTCTAAAACTTTTAATTCTAGGATAATTTTCTTTTAATTGAGCATAAAATTTTTCTTGCTCAGCTTTTCCTTGTTGAGTATCAAAATTATCATCATATGAAGTAAAACTACTAGAATATTTTTTAAGTAAACTATCATAATCTTGTTGGGAAATTGAATTTAAAGTTTTTGGAACATCACTTGAATTTTGCAAGAAAAGTTCAACTTCTTCAGAATTAAATAAATATCCAATTTTAGATAATTTTAAACAAAATCTATTAATCATTTCAATTCTCATTTCAATAATTTCTTTATCATTAGCTCCAATTGTTTTTTTATGAGGAATATTTGGAATAAATACACCAGGCCATCTTTCAACTAATTTTTCTCTTAATGCTGCAAAGTCTCTATATCTTCTTTCTAATGGTTCTGGAATTCTTGTTCCTAATAAAGTATAACTTGTATATGATGTTAAAGTTTCTTTGTTCTTTACTGGATCTTTTACATACATTGGAATTGCGTCTTTAGCTGGTTCCATTTTATATTATTAATTGAAAAATAAAAAAATTAATTTTTTTATTTTTTTATTATTAAATATTATTATTTAATTATTTAAATTATATTTTGGTTTTGTTTTATTTAAAATAATTTTCTATTAAATAATTTCCTGATGATTTTTTATATTGGTATATTTTCAAATTTACTTTATAATTGTTTACTATAATACCATCTTTTTCTAATCTTTCTTTTTGAATATTTATTCCACCATTACCAAAATTTTTTGATAATTCTCCTTTATTATTTACAACTTTATAACAAGGATATTTTATTGGATCTGGATTTATATGTAATATATTACCTATTGCCCTACTTAAATTTTTATTTCCTAAATCTTCTGCAATTTGACCATATGTTACTACTTTTCCTTTTGGAATTGATTGTAAATATTTATAAACTTTTATATTTAAATTTAACATTTAATTTTTATTTTAAAATTTATATTTCACCTTTATTAACATTTTATTAATATTATATTAAACTAGATTTAAAAAATATTTTATTATATTAAACTCCCTTAAATGAATGTATAAGTGATAAATAAGTTTTACAAGTTCTAAATTGTTTAAATATAGATTGTAAAGAAATTTTTTTCTGAAATTTAGAAGGGAAATAATCTTCATCTTCATCATATATATAATTCCTATGAACCAACATTTTATTCCAAATTTCGTTTTTACTTTTAATAGTTAATCTAGAATGTATATCATTTTCATAATTTTTATAATTATTACAATAATTATCAATTATTTCAATAGGTTCATTATATTGTAAAACAAGAAAATTTTGAATTTCTTCTGGATTATATTTATATATATCATCGTTTATTTCCCTTTTCGATTTTTTTTTTGGAGAATTATTCCTAATTTTATTAATAACTGAATTTTGAATTTGATTTTCAACTTCATTTCTAATTATAATTAATTGTTTAATATCAAAATCAAATTTTCTTAAAAGAAGGAAATAAATCATAACAGAAGGATCTTTCATTTCATAAAATTTTTTGTCAAATAAAGAATTTAATTCTTCAATTGATTCAACTTTCATTATTTCTGGTTTTAAAGATTTAAGTACACATAAAGAAGCTTTAAATAAAGTAATATCCCCATTTAAAAATAAAGCATCCCAAATATTTAAAGACAAATTTTCAGGAAAATCCTCAACAAATAAACTTAATAACCATTTATATAATAAATTGGTTATATGAATTTCAAAACAATTATTTTGAATAAAATTAAATAATTCTGGTAAAAATTGAAAAAGTAATTGTTCTATTAAAGCTGAGTAAACTAATACTCCTAAAACATTAGAATAATAATTTAAAGGTAATATTTTTTCTATTATTTGTACAAATAACCAAAAAGATTCTTCTTCATTATTAATTATTTTTAAAATAAAAGAAACAATAAAATTAAATCCTTGACAATATCCTATAAATTGATTTCTTCTGGAATAAGCAATTAATATATTTTCTAATTTTTTAATATATAATTTCTCTTCTTTTTTATCTATAAATGTTCGTGGTAAATCTTTTTTAATAATTAAATAAGAATTATTTTTAACATTATCTGGATAATTTGTTAATAGATTTGAATAATAATTAGGATTATCTTTCATTTCTTTTTTTGCACCTGATGTTATCATCCATATTTTTTTTCTATATTCTTTATCAGGGTCTTTTTTTAATAGAAGTAATTTTATTATTTTCATTTCTTCTTTAGATAATTGATATTTATCATTTGATAAAATCTATATATTTATATAATTTATATTTTTATATTATTATTTTACTTTTAAACCATCTGTTTCCCATGTATAATGCTCTCCTAAATTTTTATTTTGAAATAGTAATTGAGTTTTTTGAATAAGTTCTGAGAACATTATTGGTGTATTTAAAAATTGTTTATTCAAAGGAATATTATGGATTTTGGCATCAATCATTTTTTTTTCCATGAATTATATTACATTAATTAATAAAAATAAAACAATTAAAAATATTATAAATAATATAATAAATAAATTTTTAAATTTAAATTCATATTATTATCAAGTTCATATTTAATAATTTTAAAAATCAAAAAATGTCAAATTTATCTAATAATAATTTAGAAAAAAAAAATGAACAAATCCAAAAATCAATATTAATATGTGGAATATTATCAATGATAATAATTATTATATTAGTAATATCTATAATAATTTATTGTATATGTAAAAATAGAAGAGAAAGTAAAAATGCAAAAAATCATAATATATTTATTGAAGAAAAACAACAAAAAAAAAATAATACAAGTCCAGAAAAATTTAAACCAGTTTCAAATTCATCTACAATTGGAAGTGATAATGTTAGACAAAATATGTCCATGAGTGAAATAAAAGAAAAAAATTTAAAAGATGAAATTCATAATATTATTCATTCTTCAAATGTTAATACTGATAGTGAAAGAAAAAAAAAAAAGAAAAAAAATAGTAAAAAAAGTCATAGAGATGATTCACCAAGAAATAATCTTGAAAATAAAATGAATGAAATTAATGAAATTTCAACTAAAAAACTAGAAAATGATATTAAAAATCAAATAAAGCAATTTGTAAGAGATGATGATGAGAAAAAATAAATGTTGTTAAACTTTCATTTTTTTTCAATATATATATTATAAATTTAAATATTAGAATTTTAAAAAATTATTTTTTAATTGAGATTTATTGCACTCTTTGATTTAACAAATTGTGTTTCAAAACTAGAAAATTTATTTAAATTATTTTTTCTTTTAAATTTTGATTCATATATAATTTTATTTATTTCTGATATTTCTTCCTTCATTTTATTTAATGTATTGTCTTTATTTAGAATTAATTTTTTTTGGTTTTTTTTATTTTCAAATTTTTCTATTTTTACTTTAATTTTATCTAAATTTAAATCTTTACAATAAGAATTTTCGAGTTTTTTATTTTCTTTTTTAAAAAGGTCTAAAACAATATTAGGTAAATTAGATTTTTTTTTAAATATATTATTATTTACTATATTTGATTTATTAAATTGTTTTTTATTATATTTTTTATTATAATAAAACAAAGTAATATTATCCATTTTTTTAAATTTATTTTTATATTCTCTGATTAATTTAAAATCTGATATAAGTTTATTGGCATTTTTAAAAATTGATAGATTTCTAAAATTTTCTTTTTCGTTTTCATCATTCAATGATGAAAAATTCTTTTTATAAATATTTAGAACATTATTATGATTATTTATTAATTTATTATTTGAATTTTTATTTTTTTGATTTTTAAGAATATTTATAATATTTTTTTCTTCTTCTACATTATTATTTTCTTCTTGATTTATATTTGAAGTATCTTCACAATAATTATTTGAATCAATTTCTTCAATTCGATTAAATTCAGGAACAAGTTCATAAATATTATATTTATTTGGATATTTATTGGAATGTATAGATATATTATTAATATTATATTTTAATTTTTCCATTGATTTGCTTTGAAGTTTTTTATTTTTGAAATTATTAATAAAATTATTTCTAGTTAAATATTTTTGATTATTTTCATGTATTTTTAAAATTAATGCCTTAATATCAAACTTTTTTTTTGATAATAATTTATCTATTGAATTTTGATGTACATATAATTTATTTATATAATCTTTATTTATCTTTTTTGAAAATTCAATTTTTTTATTTCTACTTGATAAAAAACCTTTTTGAAAATCATCATAATTTGAATCATTTTTATTTAAAAAATTATCTTTATAAAAATAATAACTGATATTTTTTCCATTTATCTAAAAATTAAAATTTTAATACTTTTTTATCTAGGTAATCAGATTTAGAATAATTAATATAATTCATTTTCATAATTAATTATAGAACAAAAAATAAATAATAATTCTTATAAAAAATAATTATATAAATAAAAAATTAAATCAAAAAAAAACGCAAAAATAAAATTTTTAAAACTAATAAAAAATATTATTAAACCTAGAAAAACAAAGTAAAAAAAGGCAATTACTTTTTAACTTTACTCATCCATTCCTTAATAACCTTATCAGCACTTTCTTTAGTATACCCAGAATTTTTATTCTTTTCAACAATATCTCTTCCATCTTGATCAACCATATTACCTTTATTATCAAAAATAAGAAGAGCAGGAATTCCATTAATTTCAAAAGCTTCGGCAATAGTATCTTTCATTTCATCTTCAAAATTAATAGCAACCCAAGGCATAGTATCATAATATTCATTAAAACTATTTAAATCTCTATCACATGATGAAAAAATTATTTCAATTTGTTTTTTTTCTTCATTGGCTTTTTTATAAAATTGTGATAATACTGGAGTAAAACCTCTACATGGAGGACACCAATGTGCTGAAAAGTATATTCCTATTAATGGTGATTCTATTACTTCAGATAATGCTGTTATTCCATTTTTTGATTTTAATTCTGGAGGAAGAAGTTGTATTAAAATCGATGAGTCCATTTTTATTTTTTAATTATATTTTTTAAGTATTATTTATAATATTTTTTTTATTAGTTTAAATATAAATAAATTTAGGTGAAAAAATTTTTTTTATATAATTAATCTAATTATAAAATTATTTTTTTTTATAAATTTGTTAAATCAATGTTTTCTATGTTATCTTCAATTGATGTTGAAATTATTTCTTCTTTGATTTCATTATTTGTTGCTTCACATGTAAATATATCATTTTCATTTATTTGGTATTTTTCTGCATATTTTCTGATTACATTTTTACAATTTTGAATAGGTAATCCAAATATTTTCATGTTATACCAAAATGTTATTAAATTAATATAACATAATGAATGAATTCTTTTTTCTCTACTTTCTTTATCTTCATCAAAGTAATTACAATAATTATTTTGATTATTTATTTCTTCATTAAGAGAATAATCAATTAGCCCTTCCCATATTGATTCATTTTTAAAAATGTTATTTTTTTGAATTTCATCTTGAACTAAACAATTTTTTTCTTTTCCCAGAAAAAAAGTTTGTGAAAGAATCATACAAAATTTAATACTTTGATAATCTTTTTGTTCATAAGATTTACTCAATAAATAATTCATTATAGAACATAAATTGTAAAAACTATTTTTTTGAAGAAAAAATAATCCTTCTGTTCTAAATCTATTAACATTATATAAAAATTGCATTCTATAAATTGAATAATCAAATAATTTAAATAATTTTTCATTTTCTATATTTTCTCCTTTCCATATATTTTTGACAATTTCTTCAATTTTAAAAAAATTATTTTCCATTTCTGGATTATCTTTAAATTCATCTGGGATATATTTAAAAATATCATTCATTATTGATAAAGCTTTGTTTCCAATTTCATATTCTTCTTTTTCTTTAATTCCATTTCCAATTTTTAATTGAAATTCTGGAGTATAAGGAATAAATTCAAATTTTGAAGGATAAGAATAATTTGTTTTATTTTCATTTATAAATTTTTCAATATCTTCACTTGAATTTATTTTATTAAATAATTTAATTGTATTTTTTTTTGAATCAAATAATCTATTATACATTTCTATATAACATTGTGTTATTTTTATAAAATATTTTTTAAGTTCATTTATATAACTTTCATCCATTTCTTGAATAGAATTATATACTTCAATTGATGATTTTATATATTTTTCTCTTTCATTATTTGCTTCTATAATATAATCTTTATATTGTTTTTCATAATCTTTTGCCATTAATAAAAATTTTTTTTGCTTATCATCATATTTATCAAAAGCTTTTTTTTTATTATTAAAATGATTTTCTTCATTTTCATTATTTATATTATTTTCATTATTAGAATAATATTTTTCTTTTTCATAACTTATAATTGACATTTCAGCATATTTTGTAGCCGATTGAAATTTTGATTGAATATTTTTTAAATGTTCTACCACTTTTTTAAAATTATTTTGTGTTAAATAAATTTTATCTGCTAATTCTATTCCTTTTTTTAATTGATTTTCTAATAAAATTCCAAAAGGTTTTAAAACATTATCATCAATATTATTTACATTATCTAAATGAATATTACTCTCATTTACAATTTCATTTAATAAAGAATCAATTCCTAATTTTAATGAAGACTTATTTTGATTATTATTATTATAATAAGTATAGAACATTTCATATAATTGCTTTATTCCATTTGCATATTCACATTCTAAATTTTTTTTCTGTGTAAAAATATATAAAAGAATTTTACCAATATTCCTCTCCTCTTTAAAATTCAAATTAATAGTCTTAAATCCAAGCCATAAATTTTTTTCATAATTCAACAATTTCTTTTCAATTTCCATATTTAAAAAAAAAATTAAAAATAAATAAAAAATAAAATATAAAAAAAAAAAAAAAAAAAAAAAAAAATATATAAAAAAATGAACAAATCATCAAAACGTTTAGACAACGAATTAAAATCTTTATCAAAAGATCCAGTATGTAATGCAATAATAGAAGTTCCAGATCAAAATAATCCATTTAAATGGTTAGTTCACTTACCTGGACCATCAGGATCACCATTTGAAGGAGGAGTATTTAGATTATCATTTGAATTCCCTGCAAATTATCCTTTCAAGCATCCAGAAGTTAAATTCATTACTCCAATGTATCATCCAAATATTAAAAAGGATACTGGTGAAATATGTATGGATGTTTTTGCTAGTTCATGGAGTCCTACTCAGAAAGTTTCTGATATTATTCAAAAATTATCTTCTCTTCTAGCATCTCCTCAAACTAGTTCTCCTTTAGAAAGCGAAATTTGTAAGGAGTTTATTAATAATCCTTCTGCTTATAATAAGAAGGTTAAAGATATGGTTAAAAAGTATGCTAAATAAATTTTTTATTTTGATTTATTAAGTTAATACAAAAATTTTTATTGTTTTTTTATTATTTTTTTATTTTTTTTTGATTTTTTAATTTTTTTTGATATAATAAAAATTATAATTCTTTATATATTTTTTGTTTAATATTAATATAATAATTTAAATTAAAATTTTAGAAATGGGTGTATGTCAACAACCAAAAAAACCTGGAAAAAATAAAGAAAATCATTTCCAACCTACTACTATTCATAGACAATTTCATACTACTATGTATTATCAAGGAAGAATAAATAGGGAAAAAGAAATTGAAAATAATAAGATTTTTGATTCTTTATTAAAAGAAAAAGAAAAGAAACTTAAAAAGAAAGAATCTTTAGGAGAAAAAAAAGAGGAAGAAAAAAATTTTACATCAAATGAAAATAAAGAAGAAAAAAAAGAACAATTAAATCAGGAGGAAAAAAAAATTGATGATTGTGAAAAAAAAGAAGAAACAAAAGATGGACAAAGAAAAGTTGAAATAATAGATAATAATAATACTGAATTTAAAAAAAAGAATTCAATAACTTCAATTAGAAGAAGAAAATTTAGAAAATTACAAACAACAATAATAGCAAAACAAACAAAAATTTTTAATTTTGAAAGTGATGATGAAAAAGAAAATGAAGAAAACAAAGAAAACCAAATAAAACCAATTAACTTTAAAAGAAAAATATCAGGAAAATTTAAAAGAAAAGATAAAAAAAGTTTAACATTAATAGAAAAAAATAAATTTGGAGATAAATTATTTAGAGAAGAATTAAATTTAAAAATATCAAATCAAACATTAATAGAAGAAACAGAAGGAATACCAAATAAAAAATATAAAGTAATATCAAAAATTGGAAAAGGACTTTATGGTTCAGTTTTCTTAGCAAATAATACACAATTAAATATAATGGTAGCATTAAAGAGTATAGATAGAAGAATTTATTTACTTGATGATTCAGTTCAAGAAACAATTGAAATTTTAAAATTGTTAGATCATCCAAATATTATAAGAATGCATGAATGTATTCTTTCTCCTAAATTTTTATATATTGTTAATGATTATTGTTCTTATGGTGAATTATTTTCTAATAAAAAGAAACCTTTAAATGAATATCAATTAGCTTTTATTTTTTTCCAAATTTTCAGTGCTTTAGTTTATTTACACAATAATAATATTATTCATAGAGATATTAAATTAGAAAATATATTAATTAGTGATATTGAAATTGAACCAAAAACAAAAGTAAAATATTTTCATATTAAAATGATTGATTTTGGTGGAGCAAAAGTTTTTGAAAAATCAAATTTAGAAAATGAAATTTTTGGAAGTAATTTATATATTGCACCAGAAGTTTTAAAAAGAAAATATAATGAAAAATGTGATACATGGTCAGTTGGAGTTTTACTTCATTTATTATTAGTAGGAAGAGCACCTTTTGAAGGAGGAAATCCATCTGATACTTTAAATAAAATTAGAAAAGGAAAATTTAATACTAATGATGAAATATTTTTAAAAAGTTCATTAGAAGTACAAGATTTAATTAAAAAATTATTAGAAGTTAAAGTTGATAAAAGATTAAGTGCAAAAGAAGCACTTGAGCATCCTTGGTTTAGTAAATTTGATGCTGATTTAATTTATAAAAATTTAAATGAAAATATTATTATTACTTTTATTAATAGATTAATTCAATTTAAAATTAAAAATAAATTCCAACAAATTGTTCTCGCTTTTATTGTACATAATATTACTGAAGATGAAGAAGTTAGAAATATTCAAAAATTATTTCGTTTATTTAATAAGAATAATGATGGTTGGTTAACTAAAGAAGAATTATATATTGGGTTATGTAAATATAAAGATGAAGATGAAATTAATGAGATTATTGATGGAATTTTTTTAATGTTAGATAGTTCTAATTCTGGTTTTATTCAATATGAACAATTTTTAAGAGCTTGTATTGAAAAAGAAAAAATTTTAAATGACAAACATTTATTATATGCCTTTAATTTTATTGATAAAGATGGAGTTGGAAAATTAACAATTCAATCTATTAAACATTCATTTGATGGAAATGAAAATAATATTTCTGATGCTGTATTTGAAAATATTTTTAAAGAAATACCACATATTAAAGATAATGAAATGAATTATGAAGAATTTAAAATTATGATGTTCGATATGGGGTAATTATATATAAATTAATTAGTTAATAATTATTTTTATTCTACGATTTGTATATTATAATAAAAAATTATACAAATTAAATAATAAATAATAATTAATATAATTATTTTTTTATTTTAAAAAAAAATTTAAAAACCAAATTAATATAATTCTTCAATTAATTCTAAATATTTAATCAATTTTGTCATTTTATTTGGTTTAATGGTAAAACCATGTAAAATAATTCTATTAAGTCTAAAAGCAAGACCAAAATCAACAATTGCACTTTGTTCAGTTTCATAAATATTATCATAAATAGAAACTTCAGTTTCTCTACTTTTAATTTTTTTAATTATTTCTCCTAATTCATTTATATTTTTAAAATTCCCTAAATTCAAAGAAATATTTTTTAAATTATCCAAAGGAAAAGGAGGAGGTAAAGCAGCTTCTTCTTCTTCTTTTTCTTTCTGTAATTCCTCCTCAGTTTTTTTCTTAACTTCTTTTTTTGGCTCAGGTGGTTTTTTTTTTCCTTTATTATTCTTTTCTTCTTCTTCTAATCTTCTTTGTTCCTCTTCTTCTTCTAATCTTTTTTTTTCTTCTTCTTCTAATCTTTTTCTTTCTTCTTCTTCTTCTTTTTTTTTCTTTTCTAACTCAGTCATTTCATAAACAATATCACTAGGTCTTGGTTCATTATTAATTAACCTACTTCTATATAAAGGATTTAAAGTATTCATTTTTTGTTCCCCTTCATCTTCTTTTTTATCAATAACATTTCCTAATTTACTAATATTATCACTAATTAATGATTTACTAGAAATTTTAACATCAGGTTTCTCATTAATAAATTTTTCTAATAATTTTCCCCATCCTCTTTCATCTTTATCAGCAATTGGATCTTCAATATATTTTAATAAAGGATGGTCCTGACATAATTTAATATAAAAATCAATTAATTCTTCTGTTGTTGGTGGCTTTTTAAAACCATCCATTTCATATGTACCATCAGTTTCTATATAATAATTATTTGCATTACATTCAATTCCATAATATAATTTATCTATTCCACATTCATTTATTATTGTTTCTATTAATTTCATTATATCATTCATTGCATCTGATGGTGGAGTATATGAATTTTCTTCATTTAATTTCATTCCTGCTATTCCTGCTTTTCCTGCTGTTAAACTCTTTACTATTGATTGATATATTTTCTGCATTAATTCTTTTATTTCTTTTGATGATATTTTTGTACTGTTATCTATAAATAAAATCCATCTTTCAAATTTTACTTTTGAATTTGCTTTTGGACCTGTTTTAAAAAGAATAAAACCTAAATCTGAAATATTTGTATTATTTAATTTAAATTGGGATAAATTTTCATTTACATAACTTATCATTGTTTCTTTATTTAAAATACTCATTGAAAGTAATGTTGCTAAACTAATAGAATTACTTAAACAATTTGCAATTGCAATATCTTCTTCTGAAGATGAAATATTTGATAAAGCAGCTAAGTATTTATCATAACTATTAAATTGTTCAATATTATAACCATTAATTCCTTTTGCAAATGTATTATCAAATATTTCTATTATATGTTCTGGATTTGAATTGGCAGTTTCAAAAACTTTTTCTTGATATGGTAAAAAAAATGTTATTACTTTTTGTGTATTTCCTCTATATGACATTGTTATTTCTAAAGCTAATTGAAATTGAAATTCTGTATTTAATTTTTTTGATAATGTAACTTTCTCAATTTTGAAAATTGTTGCACATTGCTATTTCATTTTAATTATATTTATTTTATATTAATTACTTGTTGTATTAAAGAACACATTAATGAATATGGATCTGCTGGAAGTTGAGTTAAAACTTTTTGAATCATATCATTTAATACTGCTTCAATTTTATGTTTTGATGCATATTCTTTTATTGTTGGAGAAATTAGTGGAGAATCATCCATTTTATTAATTATTTTTTACTTAATTATTTTTTTAATTTAAAATACTTTTTTTTATTTTGAAATAGTTTGTTTGAAAAAATTAATATATATATGGGTATATATTTTAATATTTTAGAATAAATAAAATAAATGCTTGGAAATATTGGTTTAAGTGGTTGGATAGTAATAGCTGGTTTTGGTAGTTTAGCAAAGTATATAATGAAATATGTAAAAGATAAAAATGTTAAAAAACAATTTGAAAAAAACATAAATAAAATCCGTAATGAATATTTAGAAATGATTAAAAAAGAAATAGAATCCCAAAAAGATACTTTTTTTGAAAAAGAATTAAAAGAATATGATTTAACAGGATTTGATAATGTAATAAATGAAATATACCAAAATGAAAATTTTGAACAATTAATGGAAAAAAGAGTAAAACATGATATAAATTTAATAAACTTTGATGTATCAAACAACAATTTCAACATATTAATAATAGGACCAACTGGAGTAGGAAAAAGTACATTAATAAACTCAATATTAAATTTAAATAAAGAAAATAGTGCAAAAACAGGAAAAGGTAGACCAATTACATTAGGAGAACCTCATTCTTATGTATCAGATACAGTTAAAGGAATAAGATTATATGATTCACAAGGAATTGATAAATCAAATTATGGTATTAAAGAAGTTGTTAAAAGTTCTAGAGATTTAATTAATAATTTAGCTTTAAAAAATAATCCTGATGAATTTATTCATTGTATTTGGTATTGTGTTACTGGTGATAGATTTGAAGAATGTGAAAGAGATTCTTTAATTGAATTAATGAAAATTTATGATGATGAAACTTTACCTATTATTATTGTTTATACTAAAGCTTATGATGAAAATGATGCTGATGAAATGTCAAAACAAATTAAAAATATTTGTAATAAATATAATAGAAATATTGAAATTGTTAAAGTTGTTTCTAAAGATAAAGTTATGAAAAGTCAAGGAAAAAAATTATTAATTAAAAAAAATGGAATTACTGAATTAATTCAAATTACTTTTAATAAAATTGAAAAAGCAGTTAAATCTGCATGTTTTCATTCAATTAAACAAAATATTAAAAATAATTATAATGAAAAAATGAAAAAAATTCATAATAATTTGAATATTGAAGTTACTAATCAAATTAATAATTTTGCATCTGGTATTCCACTTAAAGAATTAGTAAGTAAGGATTTACACTTATTAGGTTATATATCTGGGTTTTTAATTTTTGAAGGAAATCAAAATAAAAATTTATCAGAACAGTCAAAAAATTCTTTGAGTAATTTTTTAAAAAATTTATCTGAATTTTGTAATAAAAAATTTGAAACTTATTTAAGTGATTTTGTAACAAAAAATTCAGCAGAATTAGCCATAAAATATTTAAAAATACAAGATAATTTAGAATCAAATTTACAAAACTCAAATAATAATAATAATAATGAAAATTTAAATCAAGGAATTAAAAAAGAAATTATGAATTATATTACCGGAGAAATTTTAAATTATATTAATCTAAATGATATGTTTGGAAAGTCAAATACAGAAGGATTAAAGAAGGAAAGAGATGAATGGATGAAATTAAGTGAAAATGAAATTACAAAAGAAATTCAAGTAAAAATTGAATCTTATGCTTTAAAAAATGTTTCAAGATTTATTGTTCAAAATTTTATTATTAAAATTTCTAATTCTATGGTTCTTTCATTTAATAAAGTTTTATTAAATATTAATGATTATTTAGAAGAAAGAACAGGTTCTTCTATACAAAAAATGTGTACAAATATTATTAAAAATTCAGAATTTAATAAAAATAAATAAATTCAAAGATTTTAAAATGAATTAATTAATATTATACATTTAATATAAAATATATTCTTTTATTTTAATTTTTATTTTCTTTTTTAGCATTAAAATTTTAAATTATTTATTTACCTTTTTAAAAGATAATTAAAAAAATTTAAAAAATTAAAAATATAAAAAATAAAAATTAAAAATCTTAAAAATCACAAATTTAAAAAAAATAAAAAAAAATTCTTAAATTAAAATTTTTAAAAACCCATAATCATAATAATAAACCAAACCTTATTTAACAAAATCAGGCATTCTAATATAATCAACATCAAGTAATTCATTTCTTCT